>Ga0307375_10000522_pt1 | contig 47914 bp, 79 predicted proteins | sample TR1MG_FD_202531 | JGI IMG/M metagenome (GOLD analysis project Ga0307375, IMG submission 202531) | Soil microbial communities from Risofladan, Vaasa, Finland - TR-1 | ecosystem: Environmental > Terrestrial > Soil > Coastal area > Acid sulfate soil | place: Finland: Risofladan, Vaasa | collected...
CAGTTAGTGCGCGGTTTGTGTTGCGGTTAGTGTCGCACTTAGTTTCGTTTAAAACGACACAAGTCTCAAATGCCTTGATAGAGTAGAGTGCTGACTGTTGCCCAGAACGGCTTTTAAATTCAATTCTGTTTAGTTGCTGTAGCCTGTGTCTGGCCCTGATTATCGCATCCTTTTTTAACCCTGTTTTTGTTTCCAGTGTCGATAAAGCTACTGCAAATTCTGTTACCCATCCCGTCTTGTTGTTTATGTGCATCAATGCGTACCATAAAGCAATCGCGGAATCAGATATGGAATTTGTTTCGAGCCAATCATAGAATGCGTTAATCTCCCGGATGTAGTTCAATCCCCGCGCCTCCCGCTTATATCTGATCTCCACCCCGGCCCTTAACAGGGCTACATTTTGCACACGGCTTTCCTTTTGCGCCGTTATGCAGTTTTTTACATTCAGGGCACCGATGACGCTTCCCGTATGACCAACCAGTTCGCTTGCGAATTACCACGCCGCACCTCCTCGTTGAAGTGACATTCCCCGCACTCCCGCCGGTGCAACTCCGTCTCCCGCGACACCGTACACTTTGCGAGGCAACCCTCGCGGCGGTGGAGGCAGCGGCAGGTTGGGGCGGTCATGGCTGCGTCCTCTCAAACTCCACAATCCACACCCAGGGGTTATCGTTCCAAAATGGTAGTTTTAATAGCTCATCCCAGACAAAAGCAAACTTAAACCGATATGGTTCGGGAATTTTATCATCTCTTAACTCAAAACTACTTCCACAGCCACACGACCATTGAAACCGTGTCTCTTCATCATGTCTCCATCCACATGTTTCTCTTTTACCTGTTATGGGGTTATGGTGGGTGCAATCATGGCAATTTCCTGATATCCATTTATCATTCCAGTCTTTATGTCTATAACTAGGGCAACAGTGATCTACACCCTCGGCCTTTGCATCTTCCTCGCTGATATCCTGCAACCGTTCCACCCTGACGTTTTTAACTTTCAGGAATATCCGGGCTGCTTTCCGGGGCATGTGGATGGAGGATTTCCATTTAAGGCCAGAGCGATCCCATCCATCGGCTTTGTAAATAAAAACATCTTTATGATTTACGTTTTCCTGTGCCCACGTTTCCCGCACCCAGAGAACAGTTCCCTCCGACCCATAAGGGCAACGGAGATAAGAAGGAGATTCCATAGCTCGATCAACGCCTATAAATAGATAGCCGGGAACCACAAGCGGTTTTCCCCATGCCAAACATTTATGGTCGCCAAAATCGTGCATAGTCGGTTGCGGCTTAATCACGCGCCTCGTTTGAGTCTTGCGACCCTCAAGGATTGCCTTGACCATCTCTGTTGAAAATAGTATTGGACGCTCCTTCACGCCTTCTCCCCCTCCTTCGGCGGCGGGATCTCAGCTCCGCACTCTACACAGCGCCAGGTACCCTCCGCATCTTCCGACCAGCGTTCCTCCCCGCATCCGGGGCAAATCCGTTTAACTGCCATCTTCTGGTACCTCCAGGGCGGCTTTGGCGATACAAGGCAAACAGTATTCCGTTAAACAGTCGAAACTTGGGAGGCATGAGCCGAACATCTCTTTGTTTTTAGAATTATCACAAGGCTGATAAGAGATAAGCCTTAATGCCTCTTCCATGCGCTTAACCCTCTCGGCATACTCCCGCCCATTCGCGGCGGCGAGTTCTTCGCGGAGGCGGGTGTTTTCAGCCTCGGCAGCCATTGCCCGGCGTATTGCATGTTTTGCCAACTTATGTGTATCAGATGTCAACCGTTGAATCCATTCTAGGTCTTGAGTTAAATCGCGTTTCTCACTCATCACGACACCCTCCTTTTCATCTCCAGCGCCCGGTAATACTCCATCACCAGCCGGTCAACTACCAGACTCTGCCGGTACGCCTCCGGGGCTCCAAGCGTCATCTTCCGCAACTTGTCTCGCTCTCGCAGGAGCTCGCGGTATATGCGGTCAATCATAAATATTCACGCTCCTTGTGTGGGATTGGCGCGGGGTGGCCGCGCCTGGGGTGCTAGAACGGTACTTCCGAATCATCAAACCAAACTTCCTTGCCGTTTTCCAACTTCTCGAGAAATTCAATGAAATCGCTGGCTTGTTTCTTCGTTAGTTGCTTGCTGTCGTCAACCTTATATCGCTGACGCATCATCTTTTTAACATCTTCCGGCTTAATGCTCATTTTTGTCGTCACGGCATAGATTTTCTTGCGTTGTGGATCAGATAATAAGTCTCCGTTTTGCGTTAGTGGTTTACTGGTTGCCTCTGTGGTTGCTGTGGCTGCTTTTTTGTCTGTTGGTTTCGTGGCATGGTTTCCGTCATCGTCGTCCTCGGAGCTAATACCCAGAACAGCAGACAGCGCATAACGCCTGCCGTATGTAATGGCACTACCAGCCCCCTGTGCCGTTGCTTTGTCTGCCTTAAGGATAAGGGGACAAGTCTCTATCCATTCCCCGGATTCGTGCATTAGTAGCGTTGTGATCACGATCTTGTCACCATCACCGCTAGGAGCCTGCAAGAGTGATAATCCATGCTTGGCTAGAAGTGGACGGACATCGTTTAGAATGTCGGGAAGTGGAGCATATTTGCTTTTAAAGAAGGGGTTTTCTGCTGTGTTGGTAGGGTTTTTGACTTCGGACTGAAAGCCTACAAGTGCCTTGGCAATATTTTGGATACTTTCGGATTTATTCATGCCGTTACCTGATCCTTAAAGATTTTTCCTGCACTATTTCACACCCTGCCACATTTTCCCCGGCCTTTAACGCCGCCGCTATGAGTTTTTTATCGGGAACCGTAGTCTGTGGGACTATCGTCAAAAATTTGGCCGGTATAGCTTTTTCGTCTAAAACTTTAACTGAGCCGGGTTTCTTCTGGAGCGAGATTGTAAATAACGGTGTTTTAACTTTGTCTAGTTTTAAATTCTCCAAGTGGAATTGAAGGTGATTTTTGAGCCAATCATGTTTGTTTTTAATGGAATCCTTGCGATTTTTCAGGCGTTGTATTTCAGTCTCAATAATATTAATATCTGCATCCATACTGTTTAGGATAACGGCAATATTTTGGCTCTTAGTGGCAATGTCGCCCTCTATGGTTTTAAGGGCGATACTTAAAGTTTCAGGCTCGATTGTGTCATCATCCATTAAAGCAGCGATGTTTTTGTAGTTTTCGGCTAATTCGTTCAATGTTGGCACATTATCAGCTCCTATCTGTACTCAATCACGCAAATGTCCAACCCGTTTGCGCATCGGCCATCCTCATTAAACCGGCAATAGGCTATGTTGCAGCGGATATCTTCCTCATAAACAGGTGGACCCTGTGCGATTTGGTCAACGATTTCCCAAAGCAACATCGGTATCACCTCACAATCTCAAATTCTCCCGCAGCGCCGGTACTTCGCTTCCATCCGGTCGCTGCACCCTGTACACATCGCCCCGCAACCCTCGCTCCGGGCCACTGATGACCACCAGCGCCACCCCAGGTAGGAGTTTGTGTTCTGCGATTGTGCCCGGGGAGAGGCGGGTGGCTTGTGGGTGTTGCAGTGTTGGGTATCCGTACATATTCCTTCACCCCTTATGGGGATTGTTTTAAAAGTTGCCGGGACCGTAGCCCCGGCATATTGGGAGAACTAAACTTCTTTATCTCCATCCAAAAGTGCAGCTTTTTCCTGTAGGTTCTTGAGCATATTGGGTATGTTTAATCTCTTGATTATGTCAACGGATAACTGGTTCCTTAAGTTTTCTTCCAACGTCTTGATAATTGTGTCTTCAGCTTCTTTTCTAGCATTTTGGATTAAGTTACTGACCTTTGAGCCAAGTTCTTTTTCGAGATATTTATTGATAAGATATTCATTTATGGAAAGTTTCCTGTCGCTGTCATGCCTTGGAGTACATCCGTCTTTGTCGAAAACCTTTTTATTTAAAAATTCCTCATATCGCTTACCGACAAATTCACTTAAAGGCATAAATTGAACATTAGAGCTAAAAGTATCTTTCTTGTAAGGGATTTTCATATTTTCAACGCTGTTTTGTAGCGTCTCACCAAGGAAATTGTCAACAATTTCAGTTGTCTTTTGTTGAATCACCTCGCCCAATTTCTTAGTCATTTCTTTTGTAGCATCCGAAGTGATTTTTGTCTTGATAGATGAAATAATTTCCTCTTTTATTACCTCGTCTATATCGACGCCTTCGTCTAGCCAGCCTAAATCAACCTCAATTTTAAATTTAGCCACGCTTATCATCCTTTCGATTAACCCCGGCCACGCCGGGGATTGTTTTAAAAGGTGCCGCTAATGCGGCTAGTTGGGAGAGAGATTAACTAATCCGTTACAATTAAAATACTTGCTGGCCCAGTTTCATTAATGTCTACCGGTCTATCGTCCCCGTCTCCATTTACATGCACCGAGTAACCCACGTAGGGATAAGCAATTACCTCTTGAACGCCTTCCCTGGTTCTTAACTCGTTGAATAAATCAGCAGTGCTAACGCCTTTTAAATCCATGATTATCCTCCTTGGTATCAAATTTGAAGGGACGGCGCCGCAATGGTTTATTTCAGAACAATCTCCTTTTCGCCGTTCACCCAGCCTTCCTGATAATCGACCGGTTCCGGTTCTTCTTCGACCTTAACGGCACATTCGGCAACGTCTGACCAGTCCATGTTGTTTTCGGCCCAGTCAATTAACTTATAGTCACTTGATAAGGCTTGATAATACAAATTTTCTTGCGATATGCCAAAATCTTGATCGTAGTAATAATCAGCCCTACTTGTAGCTATCACTCGGGCCGGCACATCCCACTTTGAACCGTCCGGCATCGTTACCCGCAGGTATTTTTCAGGCATCCTGCTTCCTCCTTATTTCCACTCTGGACGCACCGAAATGTCGCCAGTCACCTCAGAAGGCAATGAAACTTGACGCCCTCGTATATCTTATAGGCCTCGCTGGTATACTGCGGATAGTCTCCCACCGCCCACGGCACTATGACTACATCCCCCGGAACCTGCTCCATGTCACGCAAGCCAAGCACCTGAACGGAGATATTGTCATTGTTGATATACACAGAAATTGGATTTACAATAGCCTTTACGGCCTTTAACGCCGCCTTTAGAGAATCTGTGGCTTCTGTGGCTTTGGACACTTGCTTTCACCTGCCCTTTCGCATATAATAGAAATAACTTTAAACCAAGTTTTTCTTCAACGGACCGCTTCTCGCAAAAGCGGTCTTTTTATATTGCTGGCATCCCTACCACTCCCCCCGGAAGAATGCTCTCCATTGTCTATCCCGTTCGGACAGTTTGCGCTCGGCTAACCAACGCTTTATACGCTTGAGCATGAAATCACGCCTCCTTAAAATGGTTTAGGCTGTCTAAGCCCCTGGTTTGCATATGCCGATACTATGCCGTTAGACTGCTCACACTCGGCGGCTCTCCGTAACCGTTTAAGCAGTGCTATGTCGTCCAGAACTTGCGGATCTCCGGATAAAACATCTTGCACCTCTGAAATTATTACTTCGTATCCACTGTGTACTAGTGCCCGGACAATTCCGTCCGCATGATGAGAATCGCGAATCTCCACATCGACAGCCAGCTTCTCTTCTATGCCGCCCTTCTTGAGCATAAAAACCTGGATTTTAAACATAATCAACCCCCTTATTTCTCCGGCCTCGCCGGTTACCATAGTTTAAATAGCCCGTTGAACGCCCACAGTATGCCTGTGATGGCTACCGCTGCCACCAGAACGTTGAACCCCTTATCGACGATGTACCCGATTAACGCATATCTAGCCAACGTCTTGAGGGTTTGCACCTTGCTCCACCTCCTTGTCGCGAAACTTAAACACTACGCCGCAATTCCGACACCCAGCAACGATCACCTTGTCACCTTCGAGGTATCCGGGTTTGCCACCGCACTCCGGGCAATTCGGGCCGTCTGCCGTTCGGTGGGCCTCGATATGAACCACGGGCCACTCGCCTATAGGGGTCTGTATCGGTTCCCCCCTGCGCACGGTATAGCCGTCCATGTGTATCTTGCTAAGTTTGTAATTGTATAAAATCTGCGAGATAACTTCGTCCATGTGTACCCGGGATAGTTTGCCGTAAGCGTTAAGCCGAACGAGATCGTGGATTCTGGCGCGATCGGTTTTGGTTGGGAATGCGTGGATATTCATGGCGATCCTCCTATTCTGTGCCAGTAGACCGGTTCAACAACTTGCCGTTGTTGTTTAAGACTAAAAAAATGATATAGTCCGTACTAACTCCGTATATATCTGCCAGCCTCTTTATTTTTTTTGCTTTCAATCCTCGCTCACCGCGCTCAATAGCACCATAACCTTGCGGTGTCATGTCTAACAATTTTGCAATATCCGCTTGAGACAAATCCTTGCTTTCTCTTAGTTTGGCAAGGGTTTTAAATTCGTTCATTTCCATCCCCTCCTTGACAACGTGTCGTTGTAACAATAATAACAACTTACCGTTGTAATGTCAACAACTTTTTGTTAAAGTTATTTATCTAAACAAAATGTTGTATATAATATTTTAAAGGGGTGGTTTCATGTTTGGTAAAAGACTAAAAATGCTTAGAGAAGAAAAGGAAATGTCTCAGGATGATCTTGGGAGGGTTTTAAATGTTACACAACAAACAGTGAATAATTATGAAAATGCGAAGAGAGCACCAAACCTAGAAATGCTTTGTAAAATAGCTGACTTTTTTGAAGTTAGTAAGGATTATCTCCTTGAGCAATCGGACGACTTTCGCTTCCAACCAAAACTAAACATCCTATCTTTGTTTAATTTCAAGTCAATCGAAATCACTGCAAAGAAAGAACAGCGCATAAAAAAACTTCTGGAATTATCAGAGGATAGCCAAGTAGACGTGGAAAAGATTATAGATATTTTTGCGCAAAAAGACAAAGCGAGGGACGAGCAGGCAGCCGCAATGGGAAGTTAATTCTTTTTCTCCCAAAATGGATAAGGAGAATCTTGAAGAAATAGCCGAAACATAAAACAAAGAACCCCCGGCGCCGAGCCGGTGGGTTCTTGTGTAAGGAGAGTGATAGTTAATGTCAAAAGAAAGTATTAGAGATTTAAAAATAGGCATTATTGCAGGAATTATCATCATACCTTTCCTAATTTTAGTGCTGAATTTTGTGAATAATTCACCTGTCTCAGGAAATAGAAGCAACTCATCTCCTTCGGTTCAAACCACCAATGATCCTGCAAAGGAATTAAAGGAAGAAGTGGGCTTACTCAAGAAAGATGTCGAGAAGTTAAAAAACAATCCTAAATTACGGTAAACCGATCAGGCAGGTTCTTGTTGTATAAAAAACTATAAGGAGGTGATGAAAATTGAAGAAATCAATCGCCGTTTTAATCTTGGCAATATTGACCATGTTTGTCTTTGCATCAGTCGCAGACGCCGCAGTGAGAGTTAGCGGATATTACAAAAGCAATGGAACCTATGTCGCGCCGTATTATCGCAGTAATTCGGACGGAAACTTCTACAATAACTGGAGCACGAAAGGGAACATAAACCCATACACAGGCAGTATTGGCACGAAAACAACGCCCTCTTACAACTACTATACGCCAAGTTACAGAAGCTATTATACGCCTAGTTATAACTATTACACGCCAAGCTACAGAAGTTATTACACGCCAAGTTATTACAGCGGCTATGGTTGGTAAACAAAAGAACCCCCTCACGTGAGGGGGCTTTATACTGTCAGATATTGACGCTATTACAATATTCCTCTATAATATAAAATAACTGAATAAATAAGTAATCCCCCGATGTTACCAGCATCAAGGGATTGCAGTGGATGACTTCTGCTAAAGCCACCACTCGTCAGCTGTGTGACTTGTTCTATTATAGCAAAAACGGGGCACATGGTCAATACGAGAATAACCCTTGCGGGAGAATCCGCAGGGGTATTTTGATTTTAGGAGGGTAAACATTGGATAACAAGACTATCTTTAGAATTGAGAAAGACAAGAAAAACCCTTTCGCTATGGTTGATAAAGGTGTTCTTTCCGATTCAACAATATCATGGAAGTCAAAAGGCATACTTGTGTATTTACTTAGTAAACCAGATGATTGGAATGTTGTTATGTCCGACATTATAAATAAGGCTAAAGACGGAAGGGACGCTGTTTATTCTGGCTTAAAGGAACTAATAAAAGCAGGTTATATAAAAAGAACAAGGAGGCGCAATAAAGAAGGACGCCTTGAAGGGCATGAGTATATTGTGTACGAGAAAAAACAAATTCCTACTAATAAAAAACCATGTATGAAATATATGGATTATCTAAACACGGAACACTGGCAAAAAGTTAGGAATGATGCTTTGAAAAGATCAAATTATTCATGTCAACTATGTAATAGTAAAGATAGTCTAAATGTCCACCATCGAACTTATGAACGGAAAGGCGAAGAATTACCGTCTGATGTCATAGTATTATGCCAATTTTGCCATAAAAAATTCCATGATGTTGATGTAGCATCAAATGAGTAGACTCTTATTTAATTCTAGACCGCTTGTAATTGACCCTACACTTGCAAAACTGATCGGGCTTAACGAGGCTATAATAATTCAGCAAATCCATTATTGGCTAGAGAATAAGCGTGAAGCTGGTAAAGAGAAGAAAGTAAACGGCTTTTATTGGGTTTACAATACCTTTGAGGAATGGCATGAACAGTTTCCGTTTTGGAGCGAAAAAACCATTAAGAGAACAATAAGCAAGTTAGAGAATAATGAATTGCTTGTCACTGGTTGCTTTAATAAGATCCCCACAGATAGGACAAAGTGGTATAGAATTAACTACCAAACCCTGTTTACCCTTGAAAGTAGCCCATCGGGACATATTGACCCAATGGAAAGGGACAATACGGGACAATCGAAAGGGACAACCTGCCCCGATGCAACGGGACAAAATGACCCGATGTTACCAGAGATTACTACATATATAAACAATAATGATGATATAGCTAAAAAGTTATCCACAAGAAAAGCTGAATTAAACGCCTTCCGGGAGGAGATACGATGCACTACCTCACAACAAAAGAAGCCGCCGCAATATTAGGTTGTAGCCCCAAGAATGTCACCCTACTTTGTGCCGCTGAAAAGTTTCCCGGTTGCAAGAAAGTCCCTGGCCGCAAAACCGAGGAATGGCGCATACCTGCACAGGCCGTAATTGACTACCAGGCCAGCCGGGAAGTCGAAGTGGACGTCCTACCACCTGAGTCCTACGAGCTTGTGACGCGTCGATCCCTGCTTGATCTGATCGCGGAAGTGGTAAGCAGGAACGAAGCGGAAAACGCGGAAACAAGGAAGATGATCGAAGAGGTCAGTCAGAGGTACGAGGAAGAAGCCAAAAGGAATGAAGAAGAAATCGAGGAGTTACGCGGAAGGCTAACGAAGCAGGAGGAAGAATTCGCGGAAACACGGAAGGAAGTCGCGGCGGTTTGGGGGAAGGTTGCGGAGATGGAAAAAAAGAAGCCCGGCTGGATTGCCAGGTTGTTAGGGATTGGGAATATTAATTTTTTCTAGTTCTGCTTCTGCTCTCAGCGCCCGATCATGGGCCTTCTCGAACAGTTCCTTATATTTGGCTGCCTCAGCTCGGAGATCGGCGTTTTCGGTTATTGCTTCAATTATTGGGCATACTCCGTTTTTAGGTTCGCATTTAAAGGTAATTGGCTTACTGATATGGATCATTTCAAACTCTTTTTGTAGTATCTGGCTTGCCTTGGTCAAGCCTTCCCTGTATCCCTCATGATAACCTTGTTGATATTCAGGTGATTGCCTTATGTCGATAGAACTCACTTCTCCACCTCCTTGTCCTTTTCATACTCATCAACCCATTTTTCCATCAGTTCACCCAATAGGCGTTGTACTGACTTTATCCCTTCTAATGCGGCGTATGATTTACATTTCCGGATTGCTTCGGCGGTTGTTTCTATTTTTACGGTGCGGGTGATTAGTTCTGGCATATAGTCATCTCCTTCTATAAAGTTATCTTGTCTACATTCTACAACATATATAACTCACGGTCAAGCATAAAACAGAAAAACCCCCTCCGAAGAGGGGGCAGGGGAGGGAACGTATTAACATGTAGTAAATGGTGGTTGCGGTAAAGGGGTTCCGCTGTCGCTGGTCTGTTGTTGTCGCTGATTATCCCTTGGGATATACTGGCCGCCATAAGGATAAGGGGGATTTTGGCAGTTCCCATAATGGCTGCACTTTAATTCAGTGCTGAACATCCCTTCGGTTTTCGGAAGTTTTTCTTCGAGTTCGGCGTATTCCTGTTTGTGACCGCAAACCTTGTTATGTGTGCATGAATCGCATTTCATTTTTATCATCCCTTCTTTACTAGGCTATAAGCCGCCTGCATAAACAGGCCGGTCACTACGCCGAAACCGTAGTTGATGTACTCCCTCGCCTCTGCGTTGAAGTCCACCGGCAGGGCTCCAGCAGCCTTTCCAGCGATTAGGCCGGTTACGATAACGGCAAGCCAAATGGGTACCCACTTGGGGGCTGTACCGGGTTGTGGGGTCGGTTGCGGTTCCGGAGTTAACGGGGTTTGTTCGTCTCCCATAGGTAATCACTCCTTTTTCTTAATGATTTTCCCTGTCCTATCGTTGTAAATCGTTTTGCACCGTGGGCATTCCCAGGTGTAAATGTTGCTGCGGACAGTAATCGCGGGTAGCATCTCGGCATTGCACTCAGGACACCGCATCACAGTCCCCCTCCTTACTACCTACAGCGCAAACGGGGCCAGGACGCCGTAAGCCTGCTTAATCTTCTGCCGCAACATTTGGTTCTCGGCGTAATAACCGCCTGGTATAACCGTCACTGTTTTATTGGCCTCATCCCAGGCCACAACCCCACCCATAGCCTCTGCGATTGCACGCACCGGTCCGGTGGTGGTGTCGCCGCCGAGCTGGCCGGTGATCGTTGTGGATCCGATTTTAATTGTGATAGGGTCCATCTTTTTAGCCTCCAACCTTTTCATTAATTCACCCCATGGAAAGGATTTGCCGGGGCACGACGTAGCCATTAGGTCCCGGTGCCGCACTACCTGCGCCGCCGGGTATTGCCCCTTGAGACTTCGCAGGAGGCCCACCAGGGCGTCAAATTGTGCCGGGGATGGTACAGCCTTGGTGAAATCCCCGGCCAGGACAACGCCAAGGCTGCGCTGGTTAAATCCTTGTGCGTGGGCGCCCATCTTGTTATCCGGACGGCCTTTTTCGATTGATCCGTCAGCGCGAACAATATAATGGTATCCGATTCCAACCCATCCCTTGCTTCGGTGCCATTGATCGATTGTCTCGGCGGATACATCGGCGCTGTAGGAATGATGGACAACAAGGTAATCAACGCCGTTGATAAAGCTCATCTGATTAAGGCGTTCATTTGTCCAGGGGAACGGCTTTATCTCCATCAATTTAAGCCCCCTTAACAAGATTCACAACCAGTGTAACGGCCACCCCTACCGCCGTGCTCATGATCCACCACTGGAGCCTGTCGAGTTTTTTGCCCATTTCCTTCATATCCCCCTCCAAATTGGTAATTTTAGTTTCAGCCGTGGCCATGCGTTCACAACTTGTGCAATAGCCAGTCAATGCCCCACCCCCTGGTAAATAGTTACAAAAAGGGAAGCGTTGGTTAGACACTCCCCGGTGATCGTGGTATTCTGTTTTTGCAGGAACGGGGTCACATCCCGTAAAACCCGCCATAGGGTCCCACCCCGGGCGGGGCCTGCGCTGTTTTACTTAAACTTGTAAATGTCTATATATTCCTTAACTTCCTTCTTCGGCACGTTAGTGATCGCCCTCTGTGTCGGCAACATTTTCTTCTTCTTCATTTCGTCCATAACCCGCTGAGGCGTTATGCCCATCTTCTCCAGCGCTTTAACCTGATTCAATGCCGCCGCCCTATCCTTGCTTTGCACCGTCTTAATAAACCCGTCGATGGCCTTCTGCTCCGATTCCTTGCGCCGCTGCTCAGAATAGACGATCGCCTTTGACTTATCCCTTTCAATCGCCTCTCCAGATGTGGTAAAGCCAAGTGCCTTCATCGCCTTTTCTTCCGGCTTTAACTTTGCCTTTAGCCTTCCACGGTTCCAGGGATCACTTATTTTCCCATCTGTTTCGAGCATTAAGGCGAGGTTGCCGGCAGCCGGAGAGATAGCCCTCAACATTTCGACCCATTCCTTTTTCGCCGCCAACTGTGCCGCGTTTACAACTGTACTTACAGTTGGTCCCATAAAGTCTCTTCCTTGACTCGGGACATAGTCGCCCGCGCCAATACGACGGGAAATATCCACGCCGGCATTGGAAGTAATACCATACATAATGGTTTTGGCTATTTTCTGTTTTGTGGGATCATCACTGGCCCAATCCATAAGATGTTTTTTTACTTCCAGGTCAATATCGACATTAAACATAGATTTGACCGAACTTTTCAGCAACTCAAACCCTGGCATAGCATAGTACCCGCTAATAAGGGCAAATGGAATCCAAAAGCGAACATTTTCGGCTCCTTTAAGTTGGGTTATGAATTCAAGTTGTTTAATTGGATACTTTTTAAACTGAAACAGGACTTGCCCCACCGGACCAGAACGTCGAATAAAAGCCGGAGCCTCGGCAATACTGTAGTTAAATTGCGTCTGGTCGATAATCTGTTTTGCGTATTCAAGGGCCTGTTGCCTGGTCTTCCCTTCGGATATGGCCTTGTGATAAGCACCAAGACCAGATGTGCGGCGTAGAAACGTATCTACTCCTTTAAAAAGGACAAGGGAATTTTGAAATAATTTGCCCATCTGCCCAGCCTTTGAATAGCCCGCTCCGGATTCCAAGCCTAACTGTGTATCAACTCCAATCTGCTTCAATATGCCCCTGTCAGTTGGCGTCAGTCTAGTTGCCATTTTCAACCCTTGCGCCGTCCACTTTTCACCTAACTTGGCGTAGGAGTTAATCAACTGCGTGGCGTTTACCATGGCCGAAGAAACGTTGTATAAGCCTAATTTTGCGATTGCCACCGCGTTGGTGGTCATAGAAGCGAGCTGTAAGGATGGACGGTCCCCCAGGAATGTACCGAGAAACTTAGAAAACCCCGGCACTTTGGCAAGGCTGTTGTTAAGTAATTCTTCAACCGCTGTCGGGTTGCCGTTTATGTCGTTGATATAGTCTTTGATGTACTTAGCGGTACCAGTATGATCCTTGTCAAAAGAGCCAAACGTTCTCTCAAATTGGGTTATGGCCTTCGACTTGAACTGATCTAAGGCCGCATACCGGCTTATCATATTGAAGTAATGCCGGTTCACCCAATCAAGGTTCTTTTCCCAGCCCTGTACACCCTTGCGCTGAAGAAAGTTACCCACAAACCGGGAGCGTCCTTTCATCCTGGCCACGCCTTCAAGCAATGCCTGCGCGTCTGCCGCCGATATACCAAACTCTTTTTCAACCTTGCTTTTCAATTTGAAATATTTCATATCACCAAGTACCGCGGCTTGGACATCTGCGCCGGGAAACTCAAAAGTCTTTGGCACTATCTTGATGTCGATTCCCTTTTCTCTCACCACAGGATTACTGATAGAAACAGCTTCACGGAGAGTTTTGGCACTCCCTACCACCTGTCCATCAGCAACAATAAACCAACTATGAAAGAAATGCGGGATATAGCCTTCGCGGTAATTAACTGGTGTTTTCCCGCGCAATTCTCTCACGCTACTGGCAATTGTATGAGCGTGGTCATAAGCGGAGCGGGTAAGATTATAGGCCCGGATTACCGCATCGTTGGCGCCAAACTCAGAACGTAATTCCGCGGCAGTAAATTTCTTGCCCATCATGTCGCCGGTGAGAAGGATTTCTTGCAACGCCGACTTATTTTCCTTGTAGGACTTAACCCCGGCAATTGCCTTGACCTTCTCCAGTGGCTTAGTGATCGGTATGGTACTACTCCCGCCAAGGGTTTTATCAATCTCAGCAAAGCGTTTATTGAACACGTTTCTGAGACGTTCCTGTACCTCCGTGGCCTTGTTTCCGCTCTCGACGTATGGTTTTATCTCTGGGTACTTCTGCGCTACCCGGGAAGGAGATTTAAACGGCGTCAATAATCCCGGCTGCTGTGCTTCCGCCCTCTGGACTATTTCTACCTTACCGCCCTTCTCAGGGATACCAAGGGCATCCTGAAGCTTTATAGCGGCCTTCTGAACACTCTCGGCAATCTTTTCTGCTGGGATGCCGGAATAGAGCATGATCGGACCTTCTGGCGTTTCGTTGACTTTCAAAACATCATCCATGCTCTGGATTTCAGCGCGGGTAGTTTGGATGTCTTTTGGTTTTAGATCAGGATAATCCTTTAATACCTCTGGGGGAACTGGTTTGCCTTTGGAAAGTGCCAGGTCAATGGCGTTTTTGTGCCCGGACCAATAATCTACGGCCTGCTTATTCACTGTCTCTAAAGGTGCCCCACTCTTCAGAGTACCTACTGCCAGTTCCAGGTTCCTGATATGTCTACCCCTGGTTGAATCGGGGTCTTCTTTATTCTTTGTCAGGAGTCTCTTTTCCCTGTTTAATTCTCCTTCGTATTCATTAAGTCTGCCTTGTGTCCATTCTTCCCTCGTCATTTGCCACGGTTGTTTCGTTTCTATACTTTCAAGTACTCCCCCCCCTGTAATCAGTTTGGAGAGGCCTGTTTTTTCGCTTGCCCCAGTTCCAAACAAAACATCAACTATCCCCTTTACCTGCCTTAGCAAAGGTTCAGGACTTTTACCATACGCAGAAGAATGAAAGTCCCTAGCCACACTTAAAGCTAAATCAAGATCACCGGCAAAAGCCTCTGGCAGTTCTCCTTTAGCGGCCAATTTATGGGAAAGACTGACGTAAATTTTATTTACAGTTTCCTGCAAGTTATCCGGCTTAGTATGACCAAAGATATCTACCAGTTGCTTATCTTTCATTAATTTCTGCAAGGTTTCTTTAACCATATCGGGGGTTGCAGGACCATCTTTAGGCATCCTTGACATAGCCGAATCTAAAACCGCCTTATCTTCATTCGCCCCTATTTCATCTCTTTGATGGTACATTTCTTTTAACTGACCAAGCTCATCATCTGTTAATTTTGTTTCTTTACCTGTGATAGGATTCCTTCTCGGAGAAACACCTTTAAATGCTCCGATTAGTCCAGGCACAGGGGCACCTAAAACTTCGCTTTCGCCATATTTTTTAATCAGGGCATCTTCATAATTATCAATTGCACTCTGTACTTCGCGGTAAGTTTTTGGACCACCGGTGGTATTCTGTCCTTGCATGGGCGTCTTGGAACTGATACTTTCAAGTTTTTCCCCCCGACTCCGTGGCGGTGCTTTTAAAAATCGTTCCATTTCAGTTGGTGGTAACTGTGCCGATTGTTTTGCTGTTGTATCTACCAATTCCCTTACAGTTGGTGGAACTGTTCTTCCCCGAACTGGTCTACCAACTGGAATAAAAGCCCCCCTACCGCCAAACATATTGATAATCAAATCTGCCGCCGCTATAGTTGCCCCTGATTTTATGAGTTGTTCCTTCATATTTTGCCGTTCTTCTGGCTCTAAAAGAGGATATGTTGCACCTGTGCCCGTTACCGCACCGGTAGCGGCTTTGGATGGACTTGATACTATGCGAGGTAGATTTTTTGGTAACAATTGTCCGGCGGTGCGAGCTCCAAACTCAAACCCCATTGCTGCAAGGATATCTTTGTTTACATCAGTAATTGTTGGTTTTTCCTCTTGAGGTGCCATTATTGTTTCATATGCAGCGTGCCCTAGTCCAGTAACCGCTCCTTTTTTGGCAAGATTAGAAATCAACGACAATCCTGTTCCTGCTGCTTTAACTCCTAATAATTCAGGAACTAACGCTGCGCCCACCCAAGGAAGTGATTGGCCGACAAACTGCCCGACTTGTCCAGCTTTCTCAGCCGCTGGGATATTCATATCAGCTTGGTATTCCGGGGAAGGTTCTTGCCAGCCGTGCAGTTGGCCGTATGTTTTTACGGCATTATCCAGGTGTGCACCCTTCATTACTTCCTCGCCAAAGCGGTTTACGGCACCGAGAGCTTGTCTCCAAAACGGTATAGGTGTCTGCTCAGGTTGCGGTTCAGGGGCAGGTGTTTCTTGCTCCGGCAAGGCAGGTATACCAAAATTTCCTTCAAGGAAAGTTTTTTGTTGCTGACCGGTTGGCGGTGCACTAAAAGGCGTCCATTTTCCACTTTTATCGAAAGGCATATTTAAGCACCTCCTATCCTATCCCGGCATCCCTCATAACATTGGTTACATATGCCTGTGTCTCTTTGTATGGTGGGATACCGTTGTATTTTTCTACCGCACCAGGTCCGGCATTATAGGCAGCAAGGGCAAGATCCCAACTGCCGAAACGGTCAAACTGCTGGCGAAGATAACGGGCTCCACCGAGTAGGTTTTGTTCCGGGTCGTATGGGTCAACACCAAGTCCTTCGGCGGTACCTGGCATTAGTTGAGTTAAGCCGATTGCACCGGCAGGAGAAACGGCCTCAGGGTTTCCACCGGACTCATTTTTAACAAGGGCAGACAACAGTTTTTCGGGAACCCCGGCTGATTGTGCTGCCTGCCCTACTGAGGGTTTTCCCCTGATCCACCTAAAAGATCATCCCATGTTGCTTGCTGACTAAAATATTCTGGAAAACGAAGGCGCAAAGTTTGCATTGCTTTACTTAAATCTGCTCCGCCAGTTGCCGCATTTTGCCCATTTTCTCCAGCAATATATGAGAATGCTTCTGTTGGAGAACTAAGCCTCATTAAATCATTTATAAGATTGTTTGTTGCAGTATTGGAACTATTTTTTATAGCTGCAAGTTCTTTTTGTGCCTGAATATTTGCTTGTGTCCTTGCATTTGCCCCCGCCTGAGTTACCTGCGTCCGCTGCAAGTCTGCGACATTATTCATTTTGGCAATGTTTAGCTGATTAACCAACGTGTCATAAGCCTTTTGCGCTTCCAACGTAGGGGTGTTAACCGGCAAGCCAAGAACGACAGAGGCCGTGTTGTCCACGTATCCGATATTTTTAACCCTTTCCCATGCGTTTTTCAGTTTGGTCTCAGCTTGATCTATTGCAGTTTTTTCTTTAGCAAGTGCGTCCTGCTCCGCTTGCCGCTGTCGCGCATATAAAGTATTTTCCCTTGCAAGCGCATCCTGATCGGCCTGCCTCCATCTTGTGTAATCCTGACCCTCAAGACCAGCATAAGCATTAAGCATACTAAGTATGTTTCCGGTCTCGCCCTGCCGCATCTGATAAGCCTGCGAAATAGCCCCCGGCAGTCTTTCCGTCCTGGCCTGCTGCATAGCTTGCGCTACACGGTCGGCGGTGATAGTGCTGTTTAAGATTCCCCTTTCATTTAATTCCTCCATAGACTGCTGACTGGCCTGTTGTCCTTGCTGTTCGGCTAATTGCACCTGGGACTGATAATACGGATCGGTTGTATAGTCATAATTCTCGTTGAGACGCTGCTTTATTTGGGTGAGGATGTCCTGCATAGGCTGTTGATATGGACTCTGGTAAGGTGGTGCAGCCGGAAGAGTGTTTTGAACAGGTTGATTTCCCTGACCTGGTATGCCTTTTGCGGCAGTTGCAAAATATTGCGGATACATCGCTTTAAACGCTGCCGCAGAAGCGGGATCAGATAAAGTTTCACCTCTTCCCTCTCGGGCTAAAATAGCATCTGCATAATTCTGCGGCGAACCGAACCAGTCAATGTTTCCCTGATATGCTGGCGTGGTTTGAACAGTAGGTGCGGCAGTTGCAAAGTATTGCGGGTTAGCAGACTTAAAAGCTGCGGCAGAAGTTGGATCTGATAATCCACGACCACTGGGAGCTTCTGCCTGTTGGATGGCATTAGCGTAATTTTGCGGACTGCCAAAATAGTCAATATGTTCCTGATATGCCGGTGTGCTGGTTTGATATGACGGCGTAGTAACCTTCGGCGTAGTAACGGGAGCAATTTTCGTTTTACTACCCGGTATCGCCGGGTTGGTCTGTGGTGCTGCAGTTGCAAAATATTGCGGGGAAGCAGACTTAAAAGCTGCGGCAGAAGTTGGATCGCTTAATCCACGACCACCAGGAGCTTCGGCTTGCTGGATAGCAGTTGCATAAGCCTGTGGCGAACCGAAGAATTGAATGTGCTCATCATAAACTGCCATTTCTAAATCCCCCTTTCTATTTGACAAATGGGAAATTCGTCCTACTTTACTTTTACCTGGAACGGTGAGACAATAAGAAAAACCCCCAAAGGAGGTCTCTCTCGTGCGAATGCGAAGAATCATTGTTATGTTGTGCGCTGTGGCGGTGCTGGTTGGTTTTAGTGTGATTGCCTCGGCTAATGTTCCTTCTCCTGTTGTTACGGCTACTGTTACAGGCCCAACAAGTGTCGAATTGAGTTGGGAACCGGCTTCTGGTGAAACTACTGGCTACGAAATAATTAGAGGCAGGGCAGATATGCCAGGTTGGTTGCCGTCAATAGGTACAGTTTCGGCTAATGTTTATAGTTTTACCGATAATACTGTTGAGCCAAATACAAATTATGTCTATGCAGTTGCCCCAATTTACATAGAAAGTATTTCTCATGGAATGACTTACACAAAAACCACTATTACAACCCCCGCAGAAACTGGAACAAAATCTTCGGCAGCGACGACAACTACTACTACCACACCGGCAATTCAACCAACCACAACCACCGCCCCTCAACCAACGGTAATTACTCCGACACAAACTACTTCACAAAACACTCGACAAACAAAAGTCACCATAGGTTCAAACCAGATTATGGTAAACGGGAACCCGGTAACACTAGATGCCGCACCGGAAATAAAAAATGGGAGAACAATGGTTCCGTTGCGGGCTATCTCGGAAGCTCTCGGTGCGACCATTGAATGGGATGAATTAACTCAAACAGCTACAATTACCTTAAAGTAGGGGCACTAAGCCCCTGCTTTTCCTGTTTCTACGGTTATTTTCTTCATAACCATTCTACGTCTAACAACCTGGACGACCTCGACAGCTTCCTCTTTGGTTGCCAATTGTTCTTTATCTTTCTTGAAATTACCTGTTGTTTCACAGAAGGAATATCCTTCTTTTAGTCGGTAGATGTTTTCTGTTGCTTCTTCAAATTTAACCGTCTTGTAAGATTCAACATTTCCGTCTTCTTTAAACATGAATTTTTCTTCAACTTCAGGCATTTCCATCTCAAATTTCGCTGTTTTACCTTTACATCTTTCGTGAATTGGTATTGTTAAAGTACCGTAATCTTCGTGTATTTCTTTAACTAATAAAACTAAACTTTCACCACTTTTAAACTGTTCCCCGCAAACGGCACAAGTCCTTTCTTCAAATCCCAAATCCCCTGGTGTTATGGTTACTGCCCTCACCAAAGCCCATTTACAAGCATTTGTACCAACACTACCGGTTGTAGTAGCACTTGGTATTATATCTGCACTCGAAACAACATTGGTACCAGATAAACTTATGGATCTATTTATACCCTGGATGCCAAGAACAAGGGAATCAACCTTTATTTGTCCACAAAAAGTATCATCCACATAGAAATCAACCCCGCCGCCGCCACCTGTTAACGGGGCCGCGATCTCAAGTTGTAATTTAGCTACCCCGGCTACGCTGCTCCACACCTGCAATAAGTTCGGTGGAACCATGGCAATGTAGGTTGTGGCCGTTTCTGTGCCAGTTCTAAACGTAGTGGAATATATTTCGCCTTGCGTAACCTTTATCCCATATGTTTTGTTGGATAAAAGCCCTATTAATACCCTCAAAACATTGTTTTCGTCATAGACAGTTAAACCCTTAATGCAATCCTGCCCTAAATTATCCTGCATATAGCTTAACTGCCGCGCCCACCTGATAAGCGTACTTTCCGGATCACCCCTAATAACCTGAAAATTTTCTAAAGGCACAGGATCACCTCTTCCTTATCCTCATATTTTTTTGCAGGTAGTGAACCGTCGCCTTACCCGTTCCCACAAATCTCAACCTGTACCAATTTTCGTTAGGGATAGCCGTTAAAGGTAACTGAATCCGGTTGTTCTGCATTTCACTCGAACCGGCCATTGTTGACAGGGAGGTAAAACTGGTACTGTTGTTGTTGAATACGTTGGTGCTGTAGCCAACAGAAAAGCTGGTGCTGCCGGTTGATACGTCGGCAGTCAAATACATGTCGGTTAGCGTTTTCTTTTCGGCAATGGCGTTTTCATTGAAAGGCTTGGTGATAAATTCCCAGGATATTGGGGTTGTTGAGTCAATGCCCTCTACTACTGACAGATTGCGCATATTCCAAATCTGCCCCACGGAATCAACGCCATATAAAGCATTTGCGATTAATGAAAAATCGCTAAACGATCCCGTTTCAATATGCCAAATTTTTTTGTTTGTGTCATATTTCAAAATAAGATTATTCAACATTGCGTCCCTTGACCTTGAATATGCAGACGGCGATGATTTATTTTCTAACTGCACACCCCAGAAAATAGCCGATCCGGTGGCCGCTGCACTTGGCGTTCCAAAAACCGTTCCATCGGCAGGAAGGGTAGATACGGTTGCGGTTGTGTTTCCGGTTGAGTTGTTGGTGGCGGTTATTGAAAGCCTCCAATAATCGCCAACCGATTCCACGGGCTGTATTGCAACAGTTCCTACACTTGTTCTTGCCACGGTCGCCCCGGTTTTAGTATTTATTTGTGCGGAGATCTGGACAGCGGTTCCCCCTGCTAAAAATAGACTAAACGCAGGGAATCTGGTTTCGTCAGTATCTTTTTTGATGTAAACCGATGCCGTCCATGATGTACTGTCATTAGATATTGTTAATGCTTGAGAAATATATTCCCAGGCGGCGGCACTGTCATCGGTTAATGTGTCTGCCGTAGTCGTTCCGTCAGGCGCAACTGTTGAATTTGCGGTTATTACAGGTGTCCCACTCAGCGTCCACACCGCATTATCCAACTGCTGGCTGTATGTTAAATAATTTTGGCCGTAAGGAATTGCTAGATATAAATAATCACCACTTGATCCAACAACACATTTTGTCTTACTGTTTAAAAATATGTTTTCGATATAATGCTTCACTGGATCGGATATTTTAACAGGACTTGCCCCGTTATATTCATAAACCCCGTCATACCAAAGCCAATAAAGCCTCCCGCGGCAGACGGCAACGGAGCGGTTGCTGATGCAGCCAGTGCCCCCTTCTATGTCGATAAGATCATAGTTGTAAGGCCCGGTACCATGCAGTTCATGCATGGAATACTCCGTCCAGACAATTACAAAGTCGTTGTATTCGCACATGGCAATTATCGGGCCTTTTGCGCGGGTAACATCTATACTTCCGGCGTCGTTGGCAGTCGTCCAGTCGGTTGTCTTATTCAGGGCACAGAATTTTATGTCGTTGTTCCGGGCCGCGTAAATGCGCCCTTTGTGAACGGCAAATATCTTCGTCAAAGGGGTGTCTGAAGTTCCAAGAACTAACGCCGTCGAAGTGCCGTCCCAGATCAATTTCTGGGTGCTGTTCATTAAAAGGGTGTAGCGGTTCGTCCCCGTGGCAAACTCCCCGATCTCCGCTTCGGTGCTGGAAAGCGTGGTAGTAAGGTTAATATAGGCGTTCGTCGGAGGGTTCCAATACTTCCAGGTGTTACCCTCGACGACATGCAGGTATTGGTTGTTCCTCTGGCCCAGGGCGTTTACGGTAGTAGAATTAACCAGGCCATAGGTGCTCCTTGGAGGCCGCACTGTGATCGACGGCCATTCCCTGGAGTCCATATTGCGTAGATAGGTTAGCTCTGAATCTTTTATCTTCATGGCAGGCAGGCCGGTATTAATGCCATCGAACCACTGTTGAACCGATTTCTTTTTTGAGCCAACATCTTTCCAGTAAGCCATAAGATCACCCCCTTACCCGTTCCACCAATTTGCCTTATATGAAAACTTATCGCTTGGATTCTTGGCTTTTTTCTTGTAATAATTCATCTTGATTTTCTTAACGATTTCGTCCACTTCAGCCTGGCAGTTATTTGCTATTTCCACGTCGGGACTAGCCCCGGCAAGGGCCACTCTACGCTTAACCTTCCAACTGACAATGTTTATATAATCTTTGCTGATGTTGGGAATAGAGGTGGTATCTGTAGTGGAGGCATAAGTTATGGGAATGGCTTCGTACATGGCCATAAGCCCCTTGCCGGCATCATCGGTAGTCGGCACGCTGTAGATGCCAACTCCACCGCCGGCCTTGTAATACTGCTTATCAGACAACTCATCATCCTGCCCGACAGGAGTATAAACTGTCCAGTTCTCCGTTGAACTCCTGGCGGTAGAATCAGACACGGCGAAGTAGTTGATTTTGTCATGTCTCGCATCACTGGGCAGCGTATAAATAGCTTTCGCGGCCGTAAGCGAGGTAGAGAAAAGCTTGGTTGAAGCAATCCAGCGCCATTCCTCACGTATGGCTAAATTCATCCAGTTTATCTTGTCGGTGCTGGCTACTGTATTGGGCAATTCTGCGTCAATACCCTGAAAAAGCGATAAAAAAGTCGGTGACGTATCGGACGTATACACCAACTGAGTGCTATATTTTGCGATTTGGTCGCGTGGAGAAACCAAAGGGATCCCCCCTTATTGTGTTCTTTTTAAAATTTCCTGGTAGGCTTGTTTAGCCCCCCTGATCTCGGCCTGTGCTATTTCAGCCTGATGCGAGGCCTGCTGGGCCTGCATCTGTTGTTGTGCAAACTGCTGAGTACGTTTACCAAGTTCGCCAACTTGCGCCTTCATCCAAGATCGGTTACGGTTGTTTGACTCAAAACCGTAAAGTTGGGTGCATTTTAAAAGATCGCTGGAAGATGGAATATTTATCTTGATTCCCATTCCTTCGGCAATACCTATCCAATATTCAGCCGACGGCCTTTGCCAACCATATTCTGAATCGGTCGCCATATCGACTCCGGTTACAGAAATTTCCTTAAATCCTTCGTATATTGCCAGGGCAATAAACCAGGAGATGGAGTTTGTAAAATACTGCGCCCCTTTACAGCCCTTCTTTTCAAAGAAATCAACTATTGCTTCCCTTGGAAAGCGGACACTGTTAGGGATGTCATCGTATTTGTCCCACATGTATACCGGAACCGGACAGGTTTGCAAAAACTGAGTGTGTTCCGGCGTGGCCTTGCTCTTGCTGTTTCTGTCGTGAATTTCAAACCACCTGTCCGCATGGAAATTCGGCACAGTCTTGCCAATCTTGTAAAATTCGTTCAGGCACCAGATTTCTGCGTCCGGGTCCTGCCAATTCGTTTCCGCCCAGCTCGGGGCGAAGCCGACTATGTAGACTTTGCTTTTTTTCTCGCTCATAAATCCTCCTTAAAAATAAGGAGGGGGATAAACCCCTCCCCGATTAGGTTGTAAATGTCGGTAGTGCAGTTGTGCCCACCAAGGTAGTACCAACGCTGAGTACATCCCATTGGGCAGTTGTAATTCCAAGTAAGGTTACAGTTGCTGGTCTAGAAAAGACAATTCTACGGTAAGCATCGGTTGTAAGCACCGTCCCGATCGCTACAGCGGTTGAAACATTTATAGTTATGTTTGTTGAGTTAGCCGCCACGTAGAGAAACTTCATCACGCCAGCTACTGGTGCATCCAAGACATACGTCGAAGCGGCAGCAGAAGCGGCAATCCGGGTTAATCCGTAGTTTGGTATTGTGGCGGCTCCAGTGCTATCGGTGGTGTTGAAAATACATCCTGTGCCGAAAGTTTTGTTTTCCAATGTCTGTGCCGTTGTCGTATCTGCAACGGTAAAAGCCAGCGTTGAACCTGGAGTCATTTTAACCCCGCCGGGGTATAACGCCCCGGTAGTGTCCCACAGTTGCCGCTCAGTGTTGCTGCTGTCCTTGACGTAACCATCGGCTATAAAAGGACCGGTTTTTAGAGTCATGTTGTTTCACCCCTTTCAAAGAGAAACACGGGGATTAACCCGTGCTTCCGACGATACCGATGTTGTTAAGACATCCCGTCTGATAAATCGCGACCGCATTGTAATAGAAGTTCTTTGTGCTGATCTTGTCCTGATCCTGGTCAAAGTCGTTTTTCATGAACCATTGGAACAGGATATGCTCGAACTTCTTGTCCCAGATAAACCATGCGGTTTCACTGCTCATAAAGGTGCTGTAGTGCCAGTTGAGGCGCATTACTTTATTGGCAGTATTGGAAAGTTCGTAAGCCTTCAGGGTGCTGGCAGCGATTTCTTCCACCGTCTGCATATTAACCGCGTGGGTCAGACCATCGGATGGAGTTGATTTCATCGGATTGCCGGCGTGGTTTTTGAACCGCGCAAACATCTGCCGCGCAGTCTTCAGGTGGTCCGGATCCAGCGCGCCGGTGGTCAGGGTATCATTAAGAGTTCCAGGCGCATTGAGACACGGACGGCTGTTAGTGCAGAGAGGTACGCCATCTGCCAGGTTGGTGGCGAAGGCGTTATCCACCCAGCGTACTGCATTGGTTTCCTCAAGATCGCGCATGGTGTGAGAAAGTTCTTTGGCCTTTACGTCATTGACACAGCCATAAAGATCGTACTTAATTGCCTCCATGGTGTGAGAGTAACCATTGGCCCAGGTCTTGTTTGTAATGGTAGTCTGATAGGCTTGCCCTACCGAACCATACGAGATCGCGCCGCCCTCTGTTTTCTCAGAAGCAGCTTGTAAGTTGCCAATACTATCGTAGGTCTCAGCCTGCTTGGTGGCCTTTTTGGGAGTCGTAAACTCGGGGTACTCCACAGCAATCAAGTCCAGGTTCTTCGTAAAGATTTCCTTTTGTCCCGCCACAAGCATTCTGCTAATATCTGCGGTTACTGTGTATGCCATTTAAATCACCTCTTTATTCGTTAGTCAGTTACGATAATGCTAGGTGGGAACTGTTGATCAGGCCCCATGCCTTGTATTCCTTGGTGCTATAGCCTAGCAACTTGAAAAACAAGCCGTCAGTAGTTCCGGCAGCGGTTCCGGCCACAGTCACATCGAGTGTCGCGGCCCCGGCAATGGTTGTGGTATTGCTAATTCCGAAGAAATAGCCGATATTGCTAGTCGCGAGCAAAATACTGGTACTCTTGGCAACAGAAGTGCTGTAGGTTGCTTCTACCACGTCATACTGAGTAACTGGCTGAATATAAACCAACTCAGTGCTGCCGGGCGTAGAGGCTGCCGGGACAGCGGCCACGATGCCAAGGATGCCAATTGCCTTAGCACGGTCAGCAGTAGTACCAACGGCCAGAGAAGCGCAGTCTGTGGTTTGTACCATCAACTTGCCAATATCAGATGAACCAACAAAGTTGGCTAAACCAGTGCTGGTACCGATCCTAGTAGGAATCAAATAAGGCGCCACGCCTTTTTCGTACTTTAATCTCCAGGTCATTCATAATCACCCCTTTACTCTGTTTGTTTCAGTGCTTTCCAATATTTTTCAGCCGTCCATCCGGAGTCAGGCTGGGCCTTTTGCAACCCGGCCAGGGCCTTCTTGTCGTGGTCGTCGAGTTTGTACGGAGACTTCGTCGCAGACGGAGCGGCATTTTCAACCTTCTTGGTTGTGGTCTGCCTGCGTTTGGCTGCTGCCCGTTGCTCCTGCTCAAGTTGAAACTCGCGTCTTCTGGTCTTGCCGCGAAGAAGCTCGTAAGCATCCTCAGCAGAACACCTAAATTCCCGCATCTTGTCTTTGATCTCGTCCTTATAAGATTCAGCGTCAGCAAAAAAAGGATCGCTCTTGGAGAGATCCTTCACCTCGAAATCGAGAAGCTTCGACTTTACCTCGTCGGACTCTTGCTTTTGCCGGACCTTATCAGTGGCCTGCAATTCCGCTTCATATTCCGGCCAGCCGCGGTTGATTAGTTCTTGTTTGAGTGTGAGTTTTTCGCGCTCGACTGCTTGTTGGGCAAATGCCTTTTCAAGTTCCTGCCGGCGCTTTTTCTCGGCCATGTACTTGTTTAGAGGAACATGGTCACTCTTCGGTGGTGTAGGGTCCACTGGATCGGCAGGTTCTACCGGATCGAGCGGCTCATTAGGATCCGGATCAACTGGATCCGCAGGATCGGTAGGTTCCATCGAATCTACGGGATCAATTGGATCAATTGGATCAATAGGATCTACCGGATCCATCGGATCTACGGGGTCAATGTTCTGACTCATAAAAACCTCCCTGGCTGTTCGCGTTGCCAACGCAGATAAGTTTTTAACGGCACTCAGCCGGATTTAGTAGCGGGTTTACTCCCGCATAAATGCGGATATGCTCCGCACGGGCAAAATAAAAACGCCTTGCGGCGCTACTTCCCTTCAAGTTTGGCGATCAAATCTTCCTTTTTCGGCATGTGTTCAAACGTGATTTTCCGCTTCTTGCATAGTTCTTTGATAAACTTAATACCGATGTTATCCAGTTTTACCGCACCGGTGTCAATGATTCTACTGCCCGCATCTTTGCGGTTATCATAGATTAGTAGAACATCAGAGTCCGTTTCCCCGATGTGCGTACACCTGCCGCCGTAGAACCCGGCTTCAAGGCCGAATACATCAGCCGGAATCAGTTTTCTCAGGTCGCTTTCGTTATACTCCTTGTCAAGTTTCAGAACGCCAAAAGTGTAAATAACCACAGTTCCACTCCTTTATAAAATTAATTGTCTTGCCGCCATCTCAGGCCCCTTATCCCTACCAAGACCGGTGGGATCAATATCGTACCCCGCCACGTAATATTCAGAGAACCGCAGGGGATTTTTAGTAATCGTCCCGCAGTGTCTGCAGTAACAGGTATGGCCATGGTGCCACAGTCCAAGGCGTTCACATGCGCCACAGACAGGTAGTTTGGACACGGCAAACCGGTTTTCCATGTTGGTAATTCGCAGTACGTCGCCATTGGTCAGGACGTGCTTATAGTGGTTGTTGTTTCCAAACATTACCTTGATAAGGTTGTTATGCTGTTTTATCGTCGCCACTATAGTGCGCCCCCAATCCTACCACCTTGCGGCAGACTACCCATCATCGGTGCTCCCCCTGGTGTCATTCCCTGCACATTGGCGTTTTGCATCGGTTGCGCCGGCCCGGGGAACGGAACCTGGCCGGGTGCTCCAGGCATTCCAGGCGGCAACATCATGGGTTGATTTTCATCCAAGGGTATTCCGAGATAGTCATTGATAAATGCCCTGAACTCCTGCCAGGTAAGAACCGGTTGTCCGGCTACTACCACACGGGAAAGAGACTCCATCATCTGCCATAAGAAGGCCTTGTTTTTCGGCAGTCCGGCGCCAAAACTAATTTCAATATCCAGGTCAACACTCTTGGTCATACCGTTGCCTGATTCGTCAGCCAACTGCATCCACTTCGGCATTTCCGTGCCTGGATTCTCAGCGCGATATTGCTGTGAATAGGCGTCATTTGGCGGGACAAGTACCGGGAGTTCGTTCAGTTGGCGGAAGTCAACCCAGACATAATCTTCCTTATCCTCATCAATCCGGAAGGCGCGGCCTTCGGTGTAATTCTCCATCATTAAATCAAGGATATATTCCGCTACCTCGGGCATGGTTTCTCCCAGGTCAAGTTTCTTGCTGTCCGTGGCACTGTTACCCTGCTGGTGCTGGATGGCGCTTTCCGTGGCGGTCTGAGCCTTGGTGCTTTGCCCCATCATCAATTCTGAGAAGCGAGTAACCCGCTGAATCTCCCGGTGTACGCTTTCAAGGAGTTGCCACAGTGCGGGATTGACACGACCGGCTTCAACAACGCGGATATTTGTGTTTGGATCTGTGCATGGTATCGGCCCATCATCTTCATCCAAATCCTCTAACTCAACCTCAGAGTTTGGATCAAAAAAGATCCGGTTTGGCCTCGCGGCTCTCCGAATCTGATCGTAAAGGTCATTCAGCATGTCTTGGAGCGGCCTCAGTAACTTGCCATCGCCAAAGCCATATAATTCCCCCTCTTCCGGGTACATGATAGTCAGGAAATATGGATATTTGTTGTACCGGTTAAACGGCTTCTTGCCTATCTCGGGATCCTCAAAGGAGTCATACAACAGCACGCCGTCGTCCGAAAACTCTTCCAACCTCAGCATGCCGTCCGTCATTGTCCATAGTTGGATAAGCCAGAAGGTGTCCTCGTCGTCTGTAGTTTTCTCTTTTTGGAAAATCGAAGCTTTGTCAGAACCGCCATAAAGAATATTTTTAGCTCTGTCGCCGTACTTCTCTTGCCTTTCGGCCCATGACTTGGAACGTTGAATTACTTCCGCGATATATTCCGCGTCCTGCACCTGAGAGGGATCGTTTATGGCCATGTCGATGAAAATATTCTGTAAGGGAGGAGTGGTCAGTCGTACCATGCCGAAGCCATTTATTGCATCCGGATCAAAGTAGATTTTCAGCCAACCCCATCCAAACAGTTCGCGCCGACGCTCGTGGGTTTTTAGAACACGTTTGATTTTATTCTTCCGGAAAGTCCAATCAAGCCCGATCTGCGCCCACTTTGCAAATGGGTGGTCGCTCGGTCCCTCACCCTTGCACACAACGGCAAGATTCTGTTCAACCAGTGCCGACACTTGCCCCTCTATGTTGGCGTTGACGATGTTCACCCGGGTGTTGGGGCGGTTGTCCTTCAGCTCCTGGTCGCCGGAATATGCTTCCTGTTCGGCCTCCATGCGGTCGTATATGTCACCTAGATTGCCCCGGTTTTGTTCTATCTTGGTCAGATAGTTATCAATCCGGCGCATCTGTTCTTCTGTCATGAAGTCCAACCGACTGCTCCGACTATCTTCCTTCTTCGCCAACTACATCACCTGCTTTCCTTGGACGCCTTAACTGCTTTTCGGGAATAAAGCCCTTCAGTAGTCTTGTATTTCTCATAGGGATTTTCTGCCTTCTTTTCTTGCGCCGGTAGATACTTAGGAGCAAAATAGCCAATCGCCCCCCCTATAATCATTCCTGCCAATAGAATTACAGCGCCTTCGATCAATTTAACTCACCTCTGGTTTTCAGGATTGACTCAACTATGAGCAAGTCTTCATAGTCGTCAATGTCGATGGAACGGGATTTTGGCATAAGATAAAGTATCGGGCATATTCCCCAAAGGCTCCCCTCTTCAAGAAAGTCCCTGCGGGTTATAAAAATCGCTCCGTTTCTTGTAAAACATTTATGTTTGTGTTTATCGTAAGGATTTTTATATGCCTTTTCTATAAACTCATCTCCATTTGGCAAATAAGATTTAGTTGGATGTATTCCATGGCAAACAGAAACCAAACTACCCCATGCTGGAGCTCGGCTAAACTCCTTGTTTTTTTCAACAAACACTTGTATTGCACCATCTATATCCTCAGTCAGCCGCAGGGGACTTGTTGGCTGGAGTGTCATCACGGCGTCAACATGAACGCCCATGTGGGCCATCTCATAGACCGCGACGGCGTGTTGAATTACCGGAAGCATAGGCGTGTCGTCCTGTGCCAGTTCGACCGGCCGGCATATCCGCTTGTACCCCAAAGTCATCTCGGGTTTATCGGTGGATATAACGCAGTCGCTCAGCATCTTGCTGCCTTTCGCCGCATCAAGGGTATACTGGATCATGGGAATGCCGCATAAAGGGTAGGTATTCTTGGATGGGATGCCCTTCGATCCGCCTCTTGCCGGGATAACGCCCAGGATAAACGTACAAATTCCTCCTTCTGGGGAAAATAAAAAAGCCCACCCCGTTAAGGAGTGGGCTTGCTAGAAGCGCTTAAATCTATTATTCCTTTTGATGTTGTCACCACATGGGTATATTCTTTACACTTCGGGCATTTCTTCTTGACTTCGCCCTGTGCCTCAAGGAGAATCTTGCCGTCACAGGCAGGATTGGTGCATTTAATTACCTGCAATCACAACACCGCCTTAAATAATTGGTCATTCCAAGAGACAGTCCCTTGTTTAAGACAACAAACTCAATACCCTTATATTCTGAAAGTTTGCCCTCTAAAGCAAGCATTAGGGCTTCGTTGTTTTTTTCCTTGAGAATATCCTCCATAATTCCTTCTCCGTATAAAAGGCAGGCTATATGGTATTTGTTCCGCACCCATTCAATAAGCCTATCAACTGATTCTTGGCATTCGTCCATCACAGCGCCTCCTTTACTGCCGCGAATAGGGCGTCGATTAACTCTGTTTTACCGTTTGTGCCTATGTTTAAAACACTGACATAATAATTATTGATGAAAAAATCGTACTCTATTTTCTGTAATTTATGACCTAGCAGTTCAATGCACTGGCCGACGGAGAGAAGAGGAAGGCAGTCTTTATACAAAGAATATCCATATCTTTCCGCATTATAAAATTCTATTTCTTGTTCATCATAACTCCATACGCTTACAACATTTCTGGGGTCTGGAGGGGAACAATTGCATCTTGTATATACTAAATCCCCGAAGTGAACTTTACCATTTTTCCACCACTTCCTAAGTCGTTCCTTCTGCTCATCCGTTAGCTCATTTAACTGGTTAATAGATATTCTCTGTCTCATTTAGACGCTCTCCCTTCGGCGTTCAAAGTTTAATTCTTATTGTTTTTCTTTGGGTTTTTCTACTGTCACAGGTATTTCGAGGACATCTTATTTCAACCAAAACCGATCTTTCCGGAGATTCTTCATACTTGAAAAACAACTTGCCGCAGTAGGGGCAGCGAAATTCCTTCATTAGACACTCTCCCTTGGTGTTCTAATATTGTAGTTTCTTCTCCTTCATTTCCACCTTCGCCAATATGTCGGCGATCTGCTTCCCGGCTGTGCCGTCGCCAAAACGGTAGTCTGGTAACGGCCTTGCCATCGTAAATATGTCTATGGCTTCCAATATGTCACTTTTATTGTAACCCCTAGATACCACGTTGTAGCCACATTCACGTCCTTCTTGCCTTCCACCAACCAACACGGCAGGAACCCCGAGAAATGCACCCTCTTTGATAAAACTGGACGAATTACCAACCGCACAAATACAGTTATTAAGCAAGTTTGCATATTTTTCAGGCGGCAGATTCTTCACGAACTCAACGTCCTGCTGGTGGACTAACTTCATCATTGCCTTACTACCGGGATCAACATTTGAATTTACCCACACTTTATGGATCGGTATCGACATGACAGCCTCAATCAGTGGCACTATGTCCTCGGGGCTGGTCGTATTAGGATGGTGCAGGACGACGATGTAAGGTTCCCTGCGGCTGTTGGTCAGGTCGATACCTAACAGGGAATCCAGGGCCGTACTTCCCACCGTGAACACCGTCTCGGGACGCTCACCCATCTTAATGATGCGCTGCCGGGATAACTTAGTTACCGGAAAATGTATGTCGGCTAATTTTGTGATGGCGTGACGTACGCGATCATCAATGCTTCCAGTTGATTCTCCCCCCTCTGTATGGAGTAGTGGGAGATTCATGTACGCCGCTGTAATCGCCGCTGCAAGGACTTCGTAGCGGTCTCCATGTACGAGTATCATGTCTGGCTTTAGACGCTCCAGGACGCCGCCTAACTGAGTTAAAAATAACCCTGTTGTCAGGGTCATGGCTTGCAGGTTGTCTCCTTCAACGAAACATTGAACAACGGCATCAGGTTTATACTCCATCGGCAGATCGAATGCTGATGCACCCACGACTAGTTGAAGTTCTAGGTCGGGGTGCTCAGTGATGGCTTTGCAAACGGATTTGAGCCGGCCGTAGTTTGCGCGGGAGGCTATTACTATGCAGATTTTACGCATATCTCACCTACTAAAGTATTTTCATATAGCTAAGGCCTATCCCTGTAATTTGGATAATTTCTAGAAGTTAAAAAAGTTAAAAAGACGACTACTAGAAATATAGACAAACATCCAATAAAGTCAATCACCCGTTCCACCCCCTATGCAGATTTTACGCATATGACCTCCAACTGGAAGGAATAGCAGTACATCTACTACAATCATAACAGCATACTTCAAACAGACTTACGGTTGCAGAACAGGGCATGCCATCATATGGGCAAATTTTGTTTTTATTACATTCAATTATTTGTTCAAATGTGATGGTTTCATCCATTCCACCGCCCCCGATACTTCTCCCGATTCGCCAACTCCTCCGGCGACAACTCGCGGACACCGCTGCCCATCATCACAGCCACCTTGTCGCGCCAGGCCACAAGTTCGGCAAACTCCTCCGGGGTGCTACTGAAAAAGTGATCCTTCCCGGGGAGGTACCGGGACAATGTAAAATGGCGCTCGATGTAGTCGGCGCCAAGGGAGATGGCCAGTTTTGAGGCGTCAAGGGTAAGGGTGTGGTCGGAGAAACCAGCATGGTACGGCCAATTTTCAACCCAAGCACTCATATTTGTCAAATTAACTGCTGCCAATGGAGTTGGATACAAAGAAATACAGTGCAATAAAACGACTCCGTACCTAGATGAAGTATAGCGCCTTAATGTTTGGGTTTCTTCATCCGTATGTAGGCCAGTGCTAATTATTATAGTTTCAAACTTCTCCAAACACTTATCAATCAGCGGCCAATTATTCGCGTCCGACGAAGCAATCTTCACCTGCTTCAATCCCAGGTCGTTGGCCAAAAAATCAACCGTCTCCAGGTCGAAGACGGTCGTTAGGAAGTCTATTCCGTTTTCGTGGCATTTCTCCATCAGCCACAGGTGATCGCTCTCCGAGAGTTCGTGTCGCTTGTAGTATTGGTAGGCGTTTTCGTAATCCGGCCAGTCCTTGCGGAGTTTGTCGGCCTTGAAAGACTGAAATTTGATGATATCCACGCCTACGGAACTAGCCGCCTTGATCATGGACTCCATGATTCGACGGTCGCCCAGATGATTGCAGCAGACATCGGCTATGATTTTAGTCATTTAACACCTTCCTATTTATTTCAAGATCACCTTTACATATTTCAAGATCACCATTAATTTTCATGTGAATCGTATTTAATTTTTTATTCCCATTATTATCTGTTGTAACCATCTTTGGAACATACCCCCAAATTAAGACCCCGCAATAAGGGCAGTTGCCAGCCATTATCGTATCCCTCCGTTCAAAACAACATCCATCACGAATACCCTGTCCACGTATTCAAGAAACATCTTTGTAAACTCAATCCTCTTTTCGATATTATCATCAAATTCAACTTCCACCGGTTCCGACTTCTTCGCCAGCATGTAAATTTTCTTTCCCATCTCCTCCGATACGGAGAACATTTTAACCGGTTTCAGGCCGCATTTCTGAGCCATGATACCCAGCGTGGCCGCCGTGAAGTTGAAAAGATGGGCGTTGCTTAAAAACGCGTCCACCGGGATGTTGATATGGGTGCTCAGTAGGTTCGGAACGCTGATCAGGACGTGGCCTCTGTCGTTTAGGAGGCTGTGAATCTTCTGTAATACCGTCGTGGGGCTGATAACGTGCTCCAAAGCGTTAAGCATGGTGATGATGTCGAAACGAAGGTCGAGGTTGTAGTTCTCTATGGCGCAGTTTTTAATGATCAGCCCGGCGTTTCTAGCTATTTCATAATGTTCGCGGTTAGGTTCGATGCCGTGACCGCCCGTCAGATTGATCAGTTGTCCAGTACTACAACCAATATCAAGGTGATTACCCTTCGGCATCAGGTTAAAAGCCAGTTCTGCATGCCTTTTTTCGGCCTCCAAACTCGCCTCACCGCCGTAAATCTTCCGGTAATCCTCGGCGTAGAAGCGATCCAATTCCGTTTTACTTAGCCTCGGGTTGACATAGACGAGGCCGCAACGCTTACACATGACGTTACGACCCTGGACGATGTTGCCTTCCTTGTCGCGGATGACCGCGCTTCGCAGGACACCGACCTTTTCACGCTCGGTTTTGTCCCAAAGGACGATATAATCAGAGTTGCCACAGAGATCACAACTGCAATTTTCCATAAAACCTCCTATAAATCTAATACTGCAATCTGTGCTAACATCCCGGTAGATGTACTGTACAATGCAACATAGTCGGTGAACCGCATGTCAAGCGGGTTCTGCCCGGACTGTAACCGCCAGCCGGTAATAGCAGTAGGCGCAGTCGAGGTTGTACAGATGTAAATTACTCCGGTGGTACACTGGAGTTTGATATAGCCAGGGCCACCCAGGTCGGACGAGTTATAAACTTTGGCGTTGCCGGTGCTGGCCGCGGTACTGACTGCAAATTCCGGAATAACGGATTTAATTGCGGGGGGGATGTAACGGGAATAGGACATGTCAACCACCTCCAAGAATGAATTCCTTGATTTTATTCGCAATAAAAAGCTGAGTCTTTTCGCGAGACTCAGCGGTGTTACCTGCTATGTGGGGGGTTATGATCAGGTTATCGTCGCTATTGATATAGTCCAATAAGCATTTGTCAAGTTCAGGTTCACCATCAACAACATCAAGTGCCGCCCCCGTTATTTCCCCAGTCATTAGAACATCCTCAAGGGCGTGATGGCTTACAATGCCGCCTCTGCTTGTATTAATAAAATAAGCCGTGGGTTTCATCATTTCAAACTGTTTCCATCCGAAAATGCCGCGCGTACTCTCATTGAGTGGGACGTGGACGGTGATGATGTCGGCATAACGAAGTAACGTGTCAAGTGTGCAAAACTCAACCTTGTGGTTCTTATATGGTGCATCATGCCTATCTGACGGCAGATCGTTGGCAATAACTTTCATCCCAAACACCTCGGCTATCCGCGCCACCTGTTGCCCAACCCTGCCGTAACCCACAATTCCAAGGGTCTTCCCGTGCAGTTCTGTACCTTGAAAAGCCTCGCGTTTCCAGTTGCCGCACTTTACATCATCAAAGGCAAACGGGACTTTGCGGATCAGGGAGAGGATGAGCGCCCAAGTGTACTCTGCTGTGGCGTAGACATCCTGCAAGAAGTCGGTTTCGCCCTTAAGACTAATTAGTGGTATGTTTCGGTTTTCTATATGGTCAGTGCCGGTCGTAGGTGATGCAATTAAATGAAATTCCTTCAGTTCGTCATAGTTGTACTTACGTTCAAGGGAAGTTACTAGGATATTAAACTTCGGCGTCCAGGTCTGCTCAATACCTTTGATAATTTCCAGTGCCTTATCACCCCAATTATCATCAACCCGAATAATACTAAAACCCCCTTATTTTTTCTTCCAGTTGATTTTCTTGATCCTCTTGCCCCAAGTGGGGTACTTGGTGATTTCGTAGGTTACTTTGGCCATGGCAGTCACTTCTTACTAACTGGCAAAACTGGCCGCGTAAAAGTAAACCCACCAAGTAGTTCAGGAGAATTTCCAATCGCAAACATTCCACGGTAACTCGTTATATGGCTGTCCTCTTTCTTGGAATAACGCATTGGCCCAAATATCGCGGTGCTTTCATCACAGCAAACGCATTGATAATCTTCGCCATTAGTTGTAATAATGTCGTTTTTGGCAAATACCATTCTATTAACACCCTTTCTCTTTACAAATAAATTCATCTCTGCGAGCTAATTCATGTATTGTTCCTTCAGTTATCCCAGCAATAGCCACACCGTTGAAATACGAATAACAGTCATACACCGTCATGGTGGTGTCGTCCTTTAAGTGAAACGTAACCACAAACTCGTCGATTTCGTGGAAGTTTTCTTCCATCCAGTTAATGAGGCCGTTGATTGCGCCTGGGAAGATGCGCTTAATGTCGCTCACTTACGTTTCCCGCCTTTCTTGCGAGACTTTCCAGCCTTATCCATGGCAATGGCGATACTTTGCTTCTGAGGTCTGCCAGATTGAACTAATTCGCTAATGTTGGAACCGATAACTTTTTTAGACGAACCTTTCTTGAGGGGCAACACAATCACCGCCTTTTGCCAAGTATCTTAACCCCCTTCAACCGCCGTATCTGCGCGTCGCTGTAACCCATCAACTTTAATTCGCCGTAGTGGTAGGTGCCGGTTAACTCCTCTTTTGGAGCCCGACTAAATCCGTGATACATCAGACGATTTAACGCCTGTGTCATGGCGTCCACCTGATCGTCATACTTACCATTTGGAAACGCGCTACACTCATCCAAGAACTCATATACCCACGGCGCTATATTAGGGTGAGGTAGAAACACGTTTCCACTCTCGATGTCAGGAGACACAGCGTTTGCCCGTGCCACCTTTCCACCTTCCGGATTAACCTCAATCAGTCCCGATATTTTGCGCTTCAAGATAGCGATAACAGCGGGTCCATTAGCTTTATCCTCTATCAACTTCGCCCGAGTCTGGGGCCACTTTTTAGTCATGCGTTCAACCGCCGTGATGGTAGCCGGAAAATCCTTGCGCCCCCGGTCCTGATCTAGCAAATACTTGTTTGCAAGCAACCTGCCCCACGCTTGACCTACAACGTAATCAGGATTACCCGTTTTAGATGCCTTATCATCCTTAAACGTAGTGTCCCATGACTGTATCATCTCATCAAACCTGCCAGGCAAAGGTTCGGACTTGATATGAATAATCTCACCATTTGGCAACTTAATTTGTACTGGAGACTGTTCTCTATCCTGATAATGCCAGTACCGCCACCAATTCCTCTTAATCAAACCACCCTCATCTGGCGATGGCCTTTGTTGATACAACGCAGTCCACCCACGTGAACCGGCATCAACCCGTAATTGCCTATACTCCTTCTCTGGATATCTCTCCGGCCATAACCATTCACCGATTGACCGTCCCAAGGCGTCGTCTTCTTCCGCCTCTGCTGGGATAGATATTATCTCCCACTTGGAGCCTTCTTCATCTTCACTGGCATGTTTCAGAAGTCTGCCGGCCAGGTCATCTTCATGCCACCTGGTCATAACAAGAACAATAGCGCCCCCTGGCGCTAGACGTGTCCTTAAAGTAGTTTTATACCACTCCCATGTCTTATGTCTAATTGTCTCTGAATCAGCGTCCTCTTGGTTCTTTACGGGATCATCAATAATAGCCACATGAGCACCGCGCCCGGTTATGGGGCCGCCAACACCAGAAGCAGTTAAACCACCCCTATGTTTTGTCAGCGTCCATCTATCAGCCGCGCCACTATCCTTGGCAACCGTAACGCCAAATATTTTCTGTCCCCACTCTTTAAGGGTATCCCTGGCTATCTTGCTATGGTCAAGCACCAAGTCGGCGGCATAAGACACCATAATTATCTCATTATCAGGATTACGGCCAAGATACCAAGCAGGAAACTTCTTTGAGATTACCTCAGACTTGCCGTGACGGGGAGGCATAAACACCATCAGGCGCTTAATATCGCCGCGCTCTACGGATTCCAGCTTACCACAGAGCAGGTCAAGGTGCTTGGCACGGATCCACTTCCCGCCTGATTCGTAGACCATAAAGTCAGTTAGTCTACGCTTGGATAGGATACAGTTAACTTCGTCAAGCGTAGGTGTTTTTAATTTAGCCATAAACCACCTCTAAGGAGGAACAGGGTCCCCTAAAGTAATAATCTGAACTTTTTCATAAGTATAACATTGGAACAATCACGGCATTCATCAGCTATATTATCATTGCAATCATTATAATAACCTTCACAGAACTCGGAGCAGTAACCTTGTAATGATTGGACGATATCTTCAAGTTGCTGCTTAGTAAGCTCTACTACAATCTTTTCCTCCTCGATCATATTAAACCTCCAAGTTATTTTTGCATTCTCTGGGTACCTTTAAAGAGACTCCTTAGTGGGACTCCTACTAATCTCTAAACCAAACCTTGTCATCTTTAATAAAATATAAAGTTCCATTACTCATTTTAACTACATCACCTATTGGACCTATGAATGATTCTTTTCTGTCTCTAATTTTTACAATATGCCAACCCTCTTCATCTAGATTCCATATTTTTGCGCGTGAATTTGATATGAATTGATCATCTTTTTCTCCTTGTGCAAGACCTTTTTTATATCCATCATTGTAACCCTCATAATAAGATGCTTTTGAGGTGTTTGCAAAAATAAGTAAAAATAAAATTCCTATTGCTAACCCCGTAAAAATATATAATGGTATTTTTTTAGATATTTTTATGTTGTATCCAGTGTCATCAGACATTTAAAGAACCTCCCGTGGAAAATTTTTTATATTATACCACGGAATGTTAAAGATTAAAATTTTTATATGGAGTAGGTACTGTAGGGACGTTAGGGTCCCCTATTGCAAGTTAAACAAATAAAACTAACTGCTGTTGCTGACCCTGATAGTGAAGATAATTTAAAATTGTTTTTTCTCTAAATTTCGAATAAAAAGGTTGTCTTGGATACCATTCAAAAAAGTCGTTGTTATATTTATTTATATTACAGGATGGGCAAGCAGGGACAATGTTATTTATAGTATACTCACCGCTTTTTGTGAGTGGTATAAAATGATCTTGTTGTAATATCACTTTTTCTCCACAATAACAACAATGATGATTGAAAACCTTTACACACTGTTCCCATTGTTCTTTCGTTAAAGTGCCAACCAATCCCGCTTTAGAGGCATCTCTCTTGTGATTATAGAATCTCTTTTTGGGATTATGTTTTTTGCGTCTAGCAACTTCGTTTTCAATGTTTGTCTTATAGTAACCCTTGCGCCATGACTTGATTTTTTGGTCATTGTTTTTTCTGTAAACACGCTTGAGAGATTTGTTACAGTCCTTACATTCAGTTTTTAAGCCGTCTTTCTTTGACTCATCAGCGAAGAAATAACCTAATGTTGCAGGCAATTCTCTATTACATTTTTTACATAACTTCATTTCAGACAAAGTAAAACCACCTTCCGCTTAAGTAGTATCCGCATTAATACAGTGGGAAGGTGCGCGGAACACCTTGTCGCGCCGGGTAATTACTCCGGGGCTATCCCACGTGTATATTATATCATATTTTTATGTGTGCCAGGGACTTAAGTACCTTATTGGGACCCCTATTACATAATTTGTAAGTACCTTTAAAAGTACCAGTTAAGGGACTCCTACTATTTTTGTAGAATTATTAGTTAAGGAACCCGTTCACTCTTCCATCCAACCCCAGCCAGAGGAACAAGTACCTAAGGGCGGGTCGGCACCCATACCCAGGCCCACCCCTGCCACCCTAACCGATCACCCAGCCTGTTCTAGCGAAACCACCACGCCCGATCCTATCGCCTTAATACAGTCTCACACACTACATATAGTATTTGGCATTGCATCAGTATAGTTGTATAGCAAGCGTAACACAGGAAGCCCACTATTCACGGCAATTGTTCCGTAGTCAGTGGGCTGTACTAGTTGACATAATACTCATTATAGGAACATACTCTGTCTCTCAGCGAAATTAGGTATGTTTCTATAGGAATACTATTCAGCGTCGGCCTTTGCAAGTATCTCCTGAAGTTGCTTCAACTCTTCGTCGGTTAGGTTGTCCAGACTTCCGGATTGCTTGATATTTGCAGTTAGATCAATCTTTCTGGTATCATCCCAACCAAAATTCCTCAGAGCAAATGTAGGTCCGTTTGCAGACTTGGCTAAATAAAGCTGTTTCTCGGCGTAATTCTCACATTTGAGCTTCGCGCGCGTAACAGTGTCAAAATATTCTTCCCTATCCTGATAGTTTAATAATCCTTCCCTGCTCGTATCCAGCGCCAAGGCTAACCCAGTAATTGTAAAAGGTTCTACTTGCTGCAATTCCCTAATTATGTTTCCATCCATGTCAATAACGGCATGTCCGTCTTTATCCTTAACTATGACATTTGCATAGCAACTCTCAAAGTAAGCATCAATCTTACTCTGCAATTCCTCCACTGTCTTAAATTTCAAGGGCCGTCCTGCCGGCATTCCCTTCACCTCCAAAAATATTTTGAAATATGTGTTGACAATCATCAGCTTGACATGCTACACTTAATTCAAGCCGAACAAAAGGAGCGATAAACCATGGCAACGCTGATTTCCTCCCAAAGATTTGTTGACGACGAAATTGTAGCTCAAAAAATCACTATCCGGGACTTTGGAGTCCAACTCTCCCCGGTATTTACAATCGACGGAGAGGAGTATCAAGTAGTAATGGACGGCCACCACAGCTATCACGCAGCCCTTGAAGCAGGAGTTGAGCCAGAATACCACGAGCAAACTGCATCCGAAAATGACAGAATCGCTCTATTAGATGAAGACGTCAACTTGTTCCTGGAATCCTGTTACCACGAGGATGATTGGTACAGCATCGAAAAAGGATACACCATTTGGTAAGGAGGAACGATATGAAATCCTATTGCACACAGAACAACGGCAAATGCTCCACCTGCTCCCTGGTCAACTACAATCGCGACTGCTACAACAATCCTATCCATGGCGGTTACCGCCCAGGCTCCGGCTCCAAGAAACAGTCCCCGCCCGATGCAAAGCGCAGGACACTTTTGGTGACTGACAGCGAACACGCTATAATAAAAGAACTTATTCAACAAATAAGAGGGGGTTACGTAAATGGGAAATAAGCGTACAGAAAAGGCTATCACAGAGCTTACCCTGATCCAAATGCAAGCGCGTATTAAATACCCTCAAATCGGGTATTGGAATCGCTTGCAATACGAGACAACCGACAGCCTATTCCAGCTCAAGCGAGTAATGTCAACCCAAACCCCGGAAATAGCAGCTGCCCTGCAAGCATGGGGTGACAAATGGATAAGCTAAGCATTAGAGCCGCCGAATAAGGCGGTTTCTCTATTCCCACGCCTCACAGCTTCCCCTACGCGCCCCGCAAACTATCGCGGTGGTATGTTTCTACCTACAATCCCCATTCAGAATGCCGATATGCTTCATGAAACAGTTTATTTAATTCATCGTCGCCCATCTTCCCCAGTTCGGTTTTATCCATCTGATATTCCCGTGCAATAAAATCAACCTGGTTCTGCCTCTCCTCATTCCATTTCCGGAACTTATCTATAACCGTCAGTGGGCTGCATTCCCTGAAAGCCAATGCCATCTTCCTCACCACCCTACCTTTTAAGTGTTCTGCCAGTTGATTTGCATGGCTGGGTGCCAGGCTTTTTTTAAACTACCTTCAATCTTTTCCGTCTTGTCTGACTCACATCTTCCGTGTATTCTTGCTTTGCAAACTCCTTCGGCGAAACAATGAGATATCTGTCATCTCTGGCGTGTTTTTCTAGTTTCATTTCCTCGTCATATGTTTGGATGTAGACATTGACAGCGCCTATCACGATATTGTTATCTCTAATAAATCGTACAAACTCATCGGCGATCCTCTCAGGCGTCAGCCCTTTCTCATATTTAATTCTCATTTCGCAACACCCCGCTTAATAAGTTCCCGGGAAATAAAATAACCTTCTTTTGTGTATGTAAGAAGGTCATGGTCTTTTAATGTGGCGATTATCGCCTGTGTTGTTTTGTAGCTCTTTCCGAATACTTTCATGATGTCGGCAAACTTCATTTGTCTTTTGTTTCTACCATGGATGAGTCTGCCGGTTCCCCATTCTATATACGGAACAAGGTAAATCAGATAGCCGGTTGATTCCGCTGGAAGCCCGCCTTTCATAAGTCGGATAAGTTCTTCCATCATCAGCATTGCATAGGGCTTCTTGCCGCCTGTATGCTTAGGCTTCTTGTCCTTTTTACGGGAACTCCAGAAGGCGTATATTGGCTCAGGAAGTTCCATGTGATGAACCTGGACATATTCACTGCCGCCACATTTCTCCCGGCTCACTATAAACTCGTCCTTTATGGCGTTTCGTTCGCCAGAGATATACTTTGCAATATCACTCCTCACATAATCTCAGCTCCTTGTTTTGACCCCAAAGAAATACACTATAAAAGGAATTGCAAGTCCGATTGCCCTTTGCGCTTACTGGCCGTAAGGCTGAATGATGTTTTTGCCATGGATAGATTTTATCCATGCTCCTCCTCGGCGCTGCTTGCGAAAATAATTTAAAAAACTTTTGAAAAATGTCTTGCGTTATACTTTTGACTGTGCTATGATTTAGGCAAGACAAAATTCAAAGGAGTGTTGAAGATGATTAACAAGCAAACTATTGACCAAATCAAAGGCGAACTTGAAAAAGGTAATAAATACTTCATCCACCAAAACATGCTCAATAAAAGGGTACTTGGTCAACTCAAAAAAGTTGAGGGTTTTAAAATGGAACCCGCCAACGAATACGGCCACATGGTACTTAGTGCCAAAAGGAATCAGTAGTGAAAACACTACACGTCGTTTTGCTATCGGGTGGTTTATCAAGTTCCTTCACCCTACATCATGTTGTAAAGCAATATGGCCGGGAAAGTGTCGTTGCCTTACACACAGATACCACATGGGAGGATGAGGACAATTACCGTTTTATTGATGAGGTAATTTCTCACCACAACGTCAATATCGCGCACAGAATCGACGGTCGCACGCCTCCCGAAGTTTGGTTTAAAACTCGCTACCTTGTCGGCAAGAACCTTGCCAAATGTTCGCTTGAGTTAAAGACGAAGCAAACCTTAAAATATGTCGATGACTTACAGTCCCAGGGCATTGAACCGATTCTCTATTTTGGCATCGGCAAGGAAGAAGAACATCGGGCCATTAACCTCTCTTATAGATACGCCCCGGTAGAATGTCGCTTTCCCCTGGTTGATAATCCGTTAAGTAAAGAATATATGAAGGCTACTTGTGAATCAAAATGGAAAATACAAATTCCCCGCATGTACCGCCTTGGTTTTAGCCATTCAAACTGTGGAGGACGTTGCATAAAAGGTGGCCTTGGACACTTTGCCCGACTTTATGAAGTTTGGCCAGAACGATTTAAAGAGGTTGAACAATACGAAAAGCTGTTCCGGCAAAAGATTAATCCCAAGATTGCAATCCTCAAGGATCGCAGAGGTGGTAAAATAAAATATGTTACGCTTGAATCTTTCAGGAAGCGCATTGTTAAGGGAACGCTTTTCGACATCCAGGAAATTGATTATACTCCCTGCGAATGTATGTATTAAAGGAGCTGACCATATGACACCCAAAGGCGGTAAGCGCCTCAATGCGGGGCGCAAACCTTCCGCAGATAAGCGGATTCAGCGCACGGTTAGACTTAGCCAGGAAGAATATGAAGCCATTATGCAAAGGGCCAGCGCCGAAGGCATCACCTTTAGCGAATACATGAGGCGCAAGGCACGCGAAGCCCACCCCCCCGAACAAAAATAGGAAGGATGGATGAAGATGAATAAACGTAAAATATGCGGATACTGCCACGGATACCGTGATATGGAGTATATTGGAATACGGGAACAACACGTAGAAAAATATAGACCATACAGTGGACGTAGGCTTCTTGCACCAAGGCCAGCAGTACACAAAGCAGAAATATGGCAATGCATAACTTGCGGCGGCCAGGGAACTTATAACGAAGAAACTATATATCATTCCGCTAAAAGAGGAGCAAAGAAAAAAGCCTAACCCCCCCCGGGGTTTTTCTTTTCCCCTTGCGGGACCTCCGGCCTGGTCGCCCAGGTCGCGGAGATTATTATAATTTCCCGGCCTGCGTAACATGCCGGCATGGTTTCGCGGGGCCTGCGAACGCGCAAGCCCATATAATAAATCAACCGGTTGGGGTATATACGCACAAACAAAAGCACCCTTGCGGGTGCGGTGGTCTCGTGTGGGGCTGTTGACGCAACCCCACGGGATGATGTCCAATGTCAATTTAGTTTCAATCCACGCTCCCGCACGGGGAGCGACTAAATGGGCGTGCTATACACCATTACCATACCATGTCCACTATTCGACTGTCAACACTCCATATACAAACTCCTGAAGTTTTTCGGCGGCTTCTTGCGTTTTTTACATTTACTTTTGGAGCTCCTACCGGACGGCTCCCCCGGCGGCAACGCCTCCTTCTCCTTCCGATCCGGCGGGCTTGTCTTGGCCCACCAACACCAAAACCCATCCGCTTCCCAGGGATCTTCCTGCTCGTTCCTCTCCCGGATAGCCTCCACACTGGCAGCAGCGGCGCGGTTAACGCCCCTCTTCGCCGCTTCATTTGCTAGTTGTAGATCCACCCTTTGGTCTTCGTCCATCCCCGCACCCCCCCCTGGATTTTGTCTATCGGCGAAGTATATATAAAAGCGCAGAAGCAACCGCGTCCTCCCTGCTCTCACCTGTAAACGTCGCATACTTCGTGTGTACCGTAGCCGACAGCCAGTAGATGTCACAGCCGTATCCACCGTCTTTGAGCGATACCGAGTCGGCGTTCCAGCCGCGCCGCTCGATCTCCGCCAGCAGTTGATCAAGGAGGGGAAGCCAGACAATATGCCCATCGCCAACCCATTTTTTGGCTGAGTCAGCATGGTCCTGCCGCATGATGCAAATCACTTCAGACCAAGGTTCCTCTGGATGGACTTGATATAAATCATATCTTTTCGGCTCCCACACTAGCCCCGCAGATTTCAGCGCCTTTGCTTTCTCCAGGCTAATCAAGGTAATACCCCCTCCACAACAGGCTTTAAAGGGCAGTCGTCTCTTCTTTTGTCTTTGCAAATTTCTATACCACCGCTCATTCGCGCTATTGTTAAAGCGCCGCAATAATACCCGGGAACCAATTGACTGCCGACACAAAAAGGACACTTCATGCAGTTTTCAGGCATTTCTATTTCGATTGTAGCCCTCAAGGTTCAACCCCCCTACTTTTGGCGAGTGCTGTGTCAAGCCCCTTAACCCACACCTCCTCGACCTTGAAGGTGTCACGCTCACTTTTTGGATCATAGTGGGCATGTTTTATTAATTCTTCCGACGCCTCCACCAGCGGCCAGAGGTCTATAGTTTCGAGAGCCACTTTTGCCACTGTGAGCGGGTCATCGCAACCCATATCCGCGAAGTGTATCTCTGCCGCCACCCGTTCAATAATCTCCTCGCGGCTGCTCATCCCAAACCCGCCTCCTTCGCTCCTGTTTCTTGACTTTGCGCTTCCCCTTCGGCTGCTTCCGCATTTTCTTCCACTTCTGCGTCTAGATCGATTCCGTTGAATACAAAAAACATTGGTTCAAGCGCCATCCCAGCGGCTTTTTCATGTGCTTCTCTATTGGTCAAATTCATGCACCACCTTTCTTCTCGGCTGTTTCCGCGTCTTCTTCCGCTTCCCCATCGGTTCCACTCGGTTCATCGCGATAATCGTCGGCGCTGGCTTCGGGGCCGGAGTGTATTCGCGCTCCATTAGCCGCACCACAGGCGGCTGTATCGGTTCGCCCAGCTTGCGCCAGGTCCGGAAGCCACAGACTGCGGCGACACTGATGAGGATTGCGCTGGCGGTATAGATGATGGTCATGGCGTGTCCTCCTTTGGCTCTATCTTGCGAATCCACCCACTTGGTATATTTCCGAAAAATAAGTACCAGTGTTCACTACCTTCCCAATCAGTGATTAACCGTTGCGAATCTTTTGGTAGTTGTGGAAGATAATCATGGGCACGACATAAGACCGCACGGTGCGATTTCGGAATAGCCAATATAATCCTAAACGCGGTTCTGTCGTAGGTAACTATATTTCTCGTCGCCCAGCTTTGAGAGTTAAAGTTTTTTTCTTTGGTAAGCCACTGACACGGACTAAATAATCTCACGATTCCTTTTCCCTCGTCAATTATCGGTAGTTTTCCAAGTGTTAACCCATTAGCCTGGATAGACTCAACAAGATGCGCTGGAGAGAAATGATAAAGTTTCACGGCCTTCCACCCCCCTCCATCAGCCACCTGTTTACAATAGCGTCGTTAGCGTCTACCCGTTCGGCTAGCTTTTTGTTGTCGGCCTGGAGTTGTTGGACTTCGGCCTGGAGCTGCTGGTTTGATATTGGCTGCTTCCCATCGTCGTAAATATAGGCCAATAGCAACAGAGAAAAACAAATAGCAATACATATTTTTAATGCTGTTTCTATCTTCACGCTCACACCACCTTTTTACCGTAAGTATCAGCATAAGTTACACCTACTGCTATAGCCGACCAGACATCTTTGCTTACTCCGTAAAACCAACCAGGTTTCTTTTTTACTCCTACCATACCAAACCGGTCTATTAATGCTTGCCTTATATTTGAGTCTTTTGCTTTCATATTGTGACATAGGTTTATCTTTACATCTTTGCGGTAAATTCTTTCCTTATTCTCTATATTTCCAGTTTCCTCCCAGAAACGTCCTATCCAAAACACTGTTTCAAATACATCCGCACCAACTGCCATTCCATAACTGGCAACCATTTCTATGGCAAAATGGTCTATGCTTCTAAGTACATTGTTTGCTTGAATAACTTCTAAAACTAATTCATTATCAAACTTCCCGAAATCAACAGGTTTCAGTTCTCCGTCAAGGATTACATATGCCGACTCGGTTGGGCCTGGGTCAATGGCTAGTATCACCCCTACCCCTCCCCCGGCGTGTCGTTTAGGAGTTCAAGCACCTGCCTAAGTTTTTTATTAATAGCAGCACAAAATAGATTCATCTCATCCCAAACCGGATAAAGCAACTTCTCCACTTCCCGCCGTATCCGCTCCCGCTCGGCTTTCGCGCCTGACTCTATTCCCTTTGCAGCGGCCTTTTCGAGCATGTCTTTGATAACTGTCTCCATGACTTCGTCCAACTTCTAAGCCCTCCTTAGACTGCGTGTTTGCCCCTGTTCGTGCCACACGCTCGACGTGGTGGCCTCACGGGTGTATTCTTGCGCATTGGGTACAGCCTCCTGTGTAGCCCGCCATCGGGATACTCGCCCATGGCACACTTCCGGCAAAACAGGTCCCCGGTTCTAGCCTGGTGCTTGCGACAGATCAGACAGAGCATCCGAACCACCCGCCTTCGCGGTCGCTGATCTTATTCTGCCGCCGCTGATCCATCACCAGCAGGCTGACCTCATCCTCATCCCTGCGAAGGTGCGCCGCTATTCCCGGGCCTGGCGTACCGGATTTCCAAAGTTCCCTAAAATCCCGTATCTGCACCGGCGTCCAGCAAAAGTCGATATCTTCCAGGATAATCACCATTTCACCCTGGGGTGCTACGGCTCCCACGGGGCGGCCTACTTTGCCGGTGTATGGCTTAGTTGCGGGGATGTTGTGTTTGTGTAAGGTGCGATGGGATTGCAACGGTAATCACCTCGCTCGCCTGTACTCTCGCTGCTTCGCCAGTGCTGCCAGCCTGGCGCAATCCTGGGAACAATACCGCTGATGGGTACATCTGTGATACTCGAATTTATTCCCGCATCCGGGCCACGCGCACTCACCGACCTCCAGGGGTATCCGCGGCCTTCCATTTTTCCGGTATTCCGTTGTGATATTGCGGTACTCTTGCATAAATCTGTTTACGTCCGGAGTTGGTGTATACTTTGCGTAGGCTACAATCGTCCGTAAAAAGGTGCGTACAGATGCGCATTGTTCAGCGGTTAGCGCTTCGGACATTGGGACGCTATTATGGGTTTGTGGCATGGGCATTGTTTTCACCTCACACATACAAACTGCGGATAAACTCCTTTTTCTTTTGCTCTTTCGGCGATTGCGCTGGGGGATCTCCTCTTGGCTTGGGTTGACCTGCCTTAGTTTCTCCGTCTTTCCTCAACCAGTTAAGGATCGTGTGATAATGCGATGAGTATTGTTTAAACTTTTTAGGGAATTGGTGCCCATAAGAATTAAGCCGCTCAATTATTTCATCCGTCTTGGATTGTCCAAATTGTTCAACTAATTTTCGATATTCGTCATCTGTGAGAAGGACGAAGTCGAGATATAATGTTTTATCCTTTTTTAGTTTAGTTTTGTTTAGTTTAATAATGGACGCGGTTTGTGTTGTGGTTTGTGTCGCAGTTAGTGCGCGGTTTGTGTTGCGGTTAGTGTCGCACTTAGTTTCGTTTAAAACGACACAAGTCTCAAATGCCTTGATAGAGTAGAGTGCTGACTGTTGCCCAGAACGGCTTTTAAATTCAATTCT
>Ga0307375_10000523_pt1 | contig 47870 bp, 37 predicted proteins | sample TR1MG_FD_202531 | JGI IMG/M metagenome (GOLD analysis project Ga0307375, IMG submission 202531) | Soil microbial communities from Risofladan, Vaasa, Finland - TR-1 | ecosystem: Environmental > Terrestrial > Soil > Coastal area > Acid sulfate soil | place: Finland: Risofladan, Vaasa | collected...
GCGTCTTCAACCATTGGCGGATGCGCGCGGAGAACACCGGGTCATCCAGGAACAGCCACGACTCGTCGAGGATCAGCAACGTCGGCGCGCCGTCGAAGCGTTCGTCGAAACGGGCGAACAGATAACTCAGCACGGCCAGCACCGCCGCCTTGCTTGGCATCAGCTCCTCCATCTCGAAGCACTGCACGGCGCCGGTACCGAGCCGATCATGGTCGGCATCGAGCAGCCTGCCGTGCGCGCCACCCAGCACGTAGGGCGCCAGTGCCTGGCGCAGCGCGTTTGACTGCAGCAGCACCGACAGGCCCGTGAGCGTACGCTGCTCCACCGGCGCGCCGGCGAGGCTTCCCAGCGCCGACCAGATGGCCGCCTTCTCCTCCGGCCCCACCGTCACGCCTTCATGGAGCAATCGCCCTTCGACCCAGTCAGCGGCCCAACTGTGATAAATCTCCTGGTCGATGCGCGCCAGCGGCTGGAACGCGATCGCACCCTCGGCGGCCAGATCGTAGTGCTCACCGCCCAGCCCCAGGATCGTGGCGCGCATCGAGCGTCCCATGTCGAAGACGAAGATCTGCGCGCCGGGATAGCGACGAAATTGCATCGCCAGCATGGCCAGCAGCACCGACTTGCCCATGCCAGTCGGGCCGACGACCAGCGTGTGACCGACATCGCCGATATGCGTCACCAGCCGGAACGGCGTCGCGCCCTCGGTGCGCGTCACGATCAGCGGCGGTCCGTCCAGGTGCGCATTGCGCGCGGGACCGGCCCATACCGCCGACAGCGGCATCAGGTGCGCGAGGTTGAGGGTGGAGATGATCGGCTGGCGCACGTTGGCGTAGACGTGGCCCGGCAGCGAGGACAGCCACGCCTCCACCGCATTGAGGGATTCGGGGATGGTGACAAACCCCCTGCCCTGGATCACGCGCTCCACCCGTCGTCGTTTCTCGTCGGCCACGTCCGCTTCGGTGTCCATCACCGTGACGGTGGCGGTGACATAACCGTAGGCGACCTGATCGCTACCCAGCTCCTGCAGGGCGGCATCGGCGTCAGTCGCCTGGTTGGACGCATCGGTATCGACCAGCGGCGATTCCTGCTGGAAGATGGTTTCGCGCAGCAGCGCCACCACGTTCTTGCGCTTGGCAAACCACTGGCGACGCAGCCGACCCAGTTCCTTCTCGGCCTCGGCCTTGTCCATGCACAGGAAGCGCGTGGACCAGCGATAGGCGAAGCCCAGGCGATTGAGGTCATCGAGGATGCCCGGCCAGGTCGCCGTCGGAAAACCCCGTACCGTCACCACCCGCAGGTGCTGGTCACCCAGCCGCGGCGCCAGGCCACCGATCAGTGGGGTATCGGCCAGCAGCGCATCCAGGTGGAACGGCACGGCGGGCACGGCCACCGGATGACGCCGCGTGGCGATGGTCGCATGCAGGTAGGTCAGCGTCTGGCCGTCGTCGAGCCAGGCGATCTGGGGCATCACGCCGTCGAGCAGATCGAACACCCGATCGGTCTCGGCGATGAAAGCGGCCAGCCGCTCGCGCCAGTCGACGCCGCGGGTCGGCGTGTGCTCATAGAGCAGCTTCGCCGCCCGTGCCCGCGACTCCTCCGGCGGCAGGTACACCAGGGTGAGGTGATAGTCGCTCTCGTAGTGACTACCCGCTTCCTCGAACGCCGCACGCCGCTCCTCGTCGACCAGCCAGGACAGCGGCTCGGGAAAGTCCGCATGCGGGTAGTCGGCCGCCGACCGGCGCTCGGCCTCGACGAACAGCGCCCAGCCTGCGCCGAGCCGGCGCAGGGCGTTGTTGATCCGCGCGGCGGTGGCGACCAGCTCGCTCTCGGTGGCACTGTCCAGATCCGGGCCCCGAAAACGCGCGCTGCGCTGGAACGACCCGTCCTTGTTGAGCACGACACCCGGTGCGACCAGACCGGCCCACGGCAACCAGTCGGCCAGCAGCGCAGGACGGCGGCGGTATTCGGCGAGATGCATCATGGCGGCTATACGTCCAGCAGCGCGCGATGCTTCAGGTGCCGCGCGAACACCGGCAGGAAGTGCGCGTCGAGTCGCGCACCCCACACCGCCAGCGCATGACCGATCAGCCAGAGCGCGAGGCCGACCAGCCACAGCTGCAGTCCCAGCCCCACGGCGGCGGCCAGCGTGCCGTTGGCGATCGCCACCGTGCGCGGCGCGCCGCCCAGCAGGATCGGTTCGGTCAGCGACCGGTGCAGCGGCACCTCAAATCCCGGCGTGCTCATGCGACCAGCGCTCCACCGGCGAACGAGAAGAACGACAGGAAGAAGCTGGACGCCGCGAACGCGATCGACAGCCCGAACACGATCTGGATCAGCCGCCGGAAGCCGCCCGACGAATCCCCGAAGGCCAGCGTCAGCCCGGTCACGATGATGATGATCACCGCGATGATCTTGGCCACCGGTCCCTGGATCGAGTCGAGGATGGATTGCAACGGCGCTTCCCACGGCATGTTCGAGCCAGCCGCCTGCGCCGCGGTGGTGACCATGCCCAGCAGCGCGAGCAACGGCGCGGTCACACGCAACATCGGATTCACGGAAAAGCGAGTTCGGGTCATGACGAGGCTCCGGGACGGACAGGGATGGAAGACGAGGAAAGCAGCGCGGGTTCGAGCTGGTAGCCGTGCGCGTCGACGCCGACGACGCGGACGATGTCCTGCACGCGTCGCGCACGACCGCGCCCGGCGAGGTAGACGACCACGTTCACCGCCTCGGCGATCAGCGCGCGCGGCGGCGTCACGGCCACCTCGAGGATCAGTTGTTCCAGGCGCAGCAGCGCGCCGGCGGCGGAGCCCGCGTGCACCGTGGCGATGCCGCCCGGATGGCCGGTGCCCCAGGCCTTGAGCAGGTCCAGCGCCTCGCTGCCACGTACCTCGCCGACGACCACGCGATCCGGCCGCAGGCGCAGCGTCGAGCGCACCAGCTCGGCCATGCTGACCACGCCGGCGCGCGTGCGCAGCGGCACGTGATCGCGCGCCACGCATTGCAGTTCGACGGTGTCCTCGAGCACGATCACGCGATCGCCGGTGGTGGCGATCTCCGCCAGCAGCGCATTGGCGAGCGTGGTCTTGCCGGTGCTGGTGCCCCCGGCGATGAGGAGATTCAGCCGCTCGTGCACCGCCCGGCGCAGGAAGTCTGCCTGGGCCAGGGTCAGGATGCCGTCATTCACGTAGTCGTCGAGGCGGAGCACGCCGACGGCGCGCTTGCGCAGCGCGAATGCCGGTGCCGGCGTGACCGGCGGCAGTGCGCCCTCGAAGCGTTCGCCGGTTTCCGGCAGCTCCGCGGTCAGCAGCGGCTTGCCGCGATGCACTTCCGCACCGACGTGCGCGGCCACCAGCCGAATGATGCGCTCGCCCTCGGCGGCCGTGAGCGTCGCCCCGGTAGGTGCGCGGCCCGTGGACAACCGGTCGAGCCACAGCGACCCGTCCGGGTTGAGCAGGATTTCCACCACATCCGGATCGGTCAGCGCCTGCGCGATCACCGGCCCCATCGCCGTGCGCAGCATGTGGACGCGCCTGTCCTGCGAGGTGGCCTGCGGCGAGCGTACGTCGGAGGGCACAGATCTCATGCCGACGCCTCCGCCGTGGCCGGTGCCACGTCGGCCATGGCTGCCACCTCATCGCCCGCGGGAACTGAAGCCGCGGGCTCGGGCTGGAGCTCCTCGCCCACGGCCCTGACCAGGCTGTGCCCGCGCATCAGGTGCCGGCCCAGTTGCTCGACGAACTGCGTGTAGCGCGCCCTGCCCTGCGCCCGCGCGGCCTCCTGGTGCGCTTCGGGCACCGGCGTGCTGACGGTGAGGAAGTAGCGCACGTAAAGCGCCAGTGCCTCGATCAGGATCAGCTGGTCGCGCTCGAGTTTCTCGAACTGGCGCGACAGCCGATCCAGCCGCTTGGTCAGTGCCACGCCGCGCGTATCACTAGCCTCCGGCGACAACCACGACGCCAAGGCCACCGCCACGATCGAGGACTTGGAGACGCCCTTCATGGCGGCAAGCTGGTCGAGACGTCGCGCGTGCTCGGGCTCAATGAAGAGGTTCAGACGTGCGCGACTCATAGCGCGATCCCATCCGCCGGATCGAGCGCCGCCACGCGCGCGTTGCGCTGCAGGCGCGGATCAATGTGCGAAGGCAACGGCGGGGTATCGTCATCATCAAGTAGTGCCGCATCGTCGATCGCCGCGTCGTGCACGGGAACATAGATCGCCTCACCCGCGAGTTCCGGTTGCTGGCGCAGCCTCCCGCCATCGGCCAGCGCATCCGCGTCCATCGCCGAAGAATCCTGAGCTGTCGGTACCAGCGGAATCGGCAACGTGCTCCAGTCGTCGGGCCGACCTGCAGGCGCGTCGGTGTAACCGTCGTTCGCCAGCACCGGTGGCGCGAGCACGCGCCGCCGGAAATTCCCGTCACGGAAATGGCGCAGCTTCCTGGCGCGAATCGGCGGATGCCCGGACACCATCACCACCGCCTCTTCCGGCGGCAACTGCATCACCTCGCCGGGCGTCAGCAGTGCCCGCGCGGTCTCCTGCCGTGACACCATCAGGTGGCCCAGCCACGGCGCCAATCGATGGCCCGCGTAGTTGCGCTGCGCGCGCAGTTCGGTTGCCGTGCCCAGCATCTCCGAGATGCGCTTTGCGGTGCGCTCGTCATTGGTGGCGAAGGTGACGCGCACATGGCAGTTGTCCAGGATCGAGTGGTTCGGCCCATAAGCCTTGTCGATCTGGTTGAGCGACTGCGCGATCAGGAACGCACGCAGGCCGTAGCCCGCCATGAAAGCCAGTGCACTCTCGAAGAAGTCCAGTCGACCCAGCGCCGGGAATTCGTCCAGCATCAGCAGAAGCCGATGGCGACGGGCGATGCCGTCGGCACCGTCCAGCGATTCGGTCAGGCGCCGGCCGATCTGGTTGAGGATCAGCCGGATCAGCGGCTTGGTGCGGCTGATGTCCGAGGGTGGCACGACCAGATACAGCGACACCGGATGCTCGGCGGCAATCAGGTCGGCAATGCGCCATTTGCAGCGTGACGTCACTGCCGCCACCGTCGGATCGCGGTACAGGCCGAGGAAGCTCATTGCCGTGGACAGCACCCCGGAGCGCTCGTTCTCGCTCTTGTTGAGCACCTCGCGCGCGGCCGATGCCACAACTGGATGCGTCGCGTCGCCCAGGTGCTTCGTCGTCATCATCCGGTGCAGCGTCAGCTCGAACGGACACGCCGGATCGGACAGGAAGTTGGCCACGCCGCGCAGCGTCTTGTCGTCGCTGGCGTAGAGCACGTGCAGAATCGCGCCGACCAGCAGCGCGTGGCTGGTCTTCTCCCAGTGGTTGCGACGTTCCAGCGCCCCTTCCGGATCGACCAGAATGTCGGCGATGTTCTGCACGTCGCGCACCTCGTGCGTGCCTCGCCGCACTTCCAGCAGCGGGTTGTAGGCAGCCGAACGCGCGTCGGTAGGATTGAACAACAGGCAGTGCGAGGACCGCGCGCGCCAGCCGGCGGTGAGCTGCCAGTTCTCGCCCTTGATGTCGTGAATCACCGCCGACCCGGGCCAGCTGAGCAAGGTCGGCACCACAAGGCCCACACCCTTGCCCGAACGCGTCGGTGCAAATGCCATGACATGTTCGGGGCCATCGTGGCGCAGGTAGTCCCTGCCCTTGCGGCCCAGGAACACGCCAGCGGCACCGGTCAGTCCTGCCTTGCGCAGGTCCGCGACGTCCGCCCAGCGAGCGGAACCGTAAGTGGTGACGTGCTTGGCTTGCCGTGCGCGCCACACCGACATGCCGATGGCCGCGAACGCAGCAACCAGCCCGCTGGAAGCAGCGATTGTTCCACCTTTCAGGAAGAGCCGTGGTGCATACGCATCGAACCAGTACCACCAGACGAACAGCTGCCATGGGCGATAGAAAGGCATGCCGCCAAGCTCAAACCAGGGCATGCCGAGGCGTGGCTGGTAACCCAGGTGCGCGGCGGTCCACTGGGTTGCCGCCCAGGTTCCCGAGATCACGATACCGACCACTGCCACCACCTGCCCGAATAGCACACTGGTTCCTTGCATCCTTGTCTCCGAATCTCCGCTGCGTGATGCGGCGAAGACGCGCCGCAACGGGGAGATTCGGGGCTGGATCAGGGAGGGTCAAAGACCGATATCGGAAGGCCAGAGACCATGAAAACCATAGTGCTTACGAGAGCAAAGGCGAGCGCATCACGGCAAACCGAGGCTTGTCGTGGCGCATCGGACCATGCATTCAAGAATGGTTAGCATATGTACAAACGGCGGCACGATCGGGCTAGGGAATCAGCATGTCGCCACGATCAATGCTGTGGTGCGGACCATGGTGTGTACTTCCCCTTGCCGTTGCCCATGAAGCGACGGCGGAACGCTTCGTTGGCGTGCACGCATTCCACTTCACTCATCTTCGCGCGGTCGTCCTGGCATTGACGCATGACCACCTTGAGCCGATCGGGGTGGGACACCAGTGAGTCCACGGAGTCCACCGACGTCGCCCTCCCGCAGGCGACCAGTGACAACACGATCCACCCAAGGATAAGACTCTTCATAGAGTTTCTCTCACGCGAAGGTGCGCGATAAAGGAGCAAAGTCGCTACGCCGGAAGCGATGCGCGCGCCATGAAATGACGCAATGGCTCCGAGGGTTCACGATCCGCGCACAGCAGATATGTGATCAGCATCGGCGCACGACCAGCCACGGGGCGCACAACGACATCCTCCCGCTGAAAGAGGGCGACCTGCGACGCAATGGCAAAGCCTATACCGTAGCCCGCCCCCACCAGGGTCAACATGAGCTCCAGGCTGGTCGCGTAGTCGGCAATCATGGGTTGGACGGACTGCGATTGAAGTAATCTCTCTACCTGTCGGTGACACCCCGAACCAGCTTCCGGATGACACATCACCAGAGGGTACTTGAGAGCTTCTGCTAGCGGTATGCGCTTGTGCGCTACCAGTGGATGGCGCGCGGGTACGACGACGGCGACGGGATCCGTCCACACGGGCTTGGCCACAAGATCGGTACCAACATCCGACGCCAACGCAAAGCCCGCGTCAAGCAGGTCATGGCGAAGACCCCTGACCTGCTGGGCGAAGGGCATCTCGAAAAGACGGATTTCGACGTCGGGTTCTTCGTCACGACAGCGGGCCAATAATGTTGTGAGATGCGGTTGTGCCAGACCATCTGACACGGCAATCCGAAGATGGCCGCGGTACCCCTGTGCCGCTGACTTCGCTACGGTCTTGGCATGCACCACCATGGCCAGCACGCGTCGCGCCTGTTCCAGAAACACCTGACCCGCCCACGTTAGCTCAGTGCTTCGCGTCGTGCGCCTCAACAACTGCACATCCATGTCGTACTCCAGATCCTTAATCGCTCGCGACAGTGGCGACTGCTCGATATGCAGGCGCTGTGCTGCGTGCGCAAAGTGCAATTCTTCTGCGACTGCGACAAAGTATTTTAGGTGTCGTAGTTCCAAAGCGGGGATCCTCGCAATCCGTCAGAAAATCCACGTGCACCAACGCAAAGCGACTGCGCACCGTCCTGATGTGGTTATCCATAACGGTGGGAACGCCCCCTGCGCCCCCGTTATCATCTCTTAAGCGTGAGTACTGCAGATTCCATGCTGACGAACGATTTCGGCCACTGATCGCCTGGCGTCCACAACTTTCAGATAGAGATGTTCTGCAATTTGCTTAATCCGCATTTCTTCATCACACTCTCCTGCACCTCCGTTTCATAGTGTATGAAACCTCCACTTAAATGAACTTTCATCTTTGAGGGGTCCCCTACAAGGGGACCCGGGATGCCCTGTGATCCAAGCGAGCGGTGTAGCGCCATGTCGTGCTTATCCTCGTCGCTACGGGACGAGGTTTTCTTCGTAGCCAGTTGCTGCCGCGCCGTCAAGGCTCGCTGTCAAAAGAAACCTCCCATGCCAGAGCTGACCGGTGTAATAACCGACCCATCGCAGAAGTTGAAACTGCAGAATGGTAGGAGCCACATTATTTTCGCGGGGCGACGATGTCACTGACTAGGTCCGCAGTGCCTCGCTCGCGCGCCAAATGTGGATATTTTAGGCCACCGTAATAATCCACCTTGAGTGTGCTGTAGACGTTGGTGTTCTTGATCAGCAATTCGATCGGTGCTTTGCTTTTGGAAGCCGCAGTGATCGAATCCTTGATGACATCACTCGAATAACCCACGCCGTCAACGCCAACAATGGTCATACCCGGTACCAAGCCCGCCCGAAAAGCTGGTCCGCCCCATTGAACGTCATAGACCTCGCCGCGTTTGGACGCTGTCAAGCCAATCGAGTATGCGAGATCGGTTATGTCCATTCCCTTCTCTTTCGCCTTGTCAGCGGCGTTCGGCTCGTTGGTGTAGACCAGCTTCCAACCGCCACGATCGACGCCGTGCTCGGGCAGGTTCGGACCGGTGTAGTCAAGTCGCGATCGCAGGAACTTCGCCCAGTCGAACGGCTGCACTTGGTTGAGAGTGTTCACCACGTCTTCGAAGTTGTAGGTCTTGGTGACGTAGCTGCCATTGTCCATGCCGTAGAACTTGTGGGCGAAATCATCCAACGAGTGCTTGTTGTCGCTGAGTGCGCGGATCTTGGTGTCCACGTCGAGCCATAGCAGCTGGCCTTCCGGATAAAAATCAGTACCGCGGCGGTAATTAGTCCATTCGTCACCATTCGTGTAAAGCAGCTGCGCAGCATCGGCGACATCTTGCAGCGACCGCCACGTGCGGCCTGTACGGTGACTCATCGAGGCTGCCACGGAGGCGATCTGGTCTAGATATTGCGTCGCCGTCCACATGCCCGATCGTGTGGTTATCACGCCGGCCCAGTATTCGGTCAGACCCTCGTATACCCATTCCATATCATTCCGCTCGGGCATATTGAAGTTCGGCGTCCACAAGTCGACCGGGCGACGGAATTTGCCATTCCACGAATGGATGAACTCGTGCGGCATCACACTGGCCGCGAGAATGAAGATGTCGCTATCGCTGAGGAAATCGGCAGGCAAGCGACTATCGCTGGACTTATGGTGTTCCAGGCCATCGTGCGGGATATGGTCAGAGAGCGTCAGCAGCAGGTCGTAGCGATCGAAATGACGCGAGCCGAACAATGCGTAGATCTGTCTGACCAAGCTGCGAAACTCGGTGAATTGCCTGTCGTTGATATGCACATCAGCTGCGGTGTCGCCGACGATATTCAGGTGCACTGGCGCCTTGGCACCCGGTGCCAGATCGACGCGATTGAAATACCTGCCGGCAATCAGGGGGGAATCAATGAAGTTGTTGAAGCTGACTGGCTTGAAGTGCACGACATCGCCGGACTGATCTGCCACTGCCATAGCCGTCCCGAACTTCCAGTCGAACGGCAGTACTACGGTGGGCTGGATCTGGATATCTCGCACATAGTAGCCGGCCGGATAGAACGATACCTCGGTGAAATCCACATCAGCCAGGTAGGGCGTTGCCCAGACATCTATGCCGAACAGGGCGCCATGTCCTGGCGACAGGTACTGGAATGAAACGTCTAATTTTCTCGCACCGATTGGCACGTTCATGTGGAGCGTGTACATGTCGCGCAAATCCCGACGCCAAGCGACCCGCTTGCCATCGGCAGTGATGATCAGGCCGGCTATATTGGCGATGGGTCCATCCGGCGCATGATCGGGAAGAATCCACTGGGGGTAGTACAGGGTAAAGGGGCCCGCCTTGACAGGAATCGTCTCGTGCACACTGTAGATACGTTTTGAGGCATCGCTGAGATCAATGTTGATGGTTAACGCACCAGGATAAGGCGCATCTTGCGGGATCGACTGAGGTATCACCGCATGGGCGCCGTACGCACACGTCACCACGCACATTGCGCTCAGCGCTACCATGAGTATGTTGGAATGGAGCAAGGCGACTTTCACTTACCACTTCCTTCAGCCTAGAAACTTTCGTCGCGTATGCAGCGCGCGCTGCTCATGATGTACGCAGGAGAGATCAGACGACGACACGGTGATCGTGGATCACAGAGCGGCAGGGCAAAGCCTATTGCCGCTGCCTTCAAGGGCACGCGCTTAGGCCTGTCGAATGCTGCCAGCAGGGATCTCTCGCACGTCGGAAACCAGACTGTACAAATCGCGCGGATTCGGAAGATCTGGGATAAGCGAGATACGATCTTGAATCTGGTACTTCACCGCCAAGTCGTGTAAATAGCGCAAGGCCGAGTAGTCCTCCATGGCAAAGCCCACCGAATCGAAGACGGTGACCTGGTCGTCATAGCGACGGCCGAGCACCTTTGCAGTCAACACTTGCCACAATTCCGTGATAGGAAAGTCCGCTGGCATTTGCTGGATATCGCCTTCGACACGCGTCTGTGGCGCGTATTCCACGAACACTTGCGCCTGTTCCAGAACGCCTGCATGGAGCTCAGTCTTGCCAGGACAATCGCCGCCAACGGCGTTGATATGCATACCCGGCTCAATCATCTCTGGTGTCAGGATCGTGGCATTCGACTTGTCCGCCGTCACTGTGGTCACAATGTCCACGCCACGTACGGCATCGGCCGTCGAATCGAATCGGTGAGCCTGCAGTCCAAGCGCATTCAAGTGACGCATCAACTTGGCGGTGGCACCGGCATCGGTGTCGTACAAGTGAAAGCAATCAATGCCAAGTAGATAGTGAAACGCCAGCGCCTGAAATTCGCTTTGCGCACCATTCCCGACAAGCGCCATCTTCCGACTTTTAAGACGCGCCAGTACCCTTGCCGCAAGCGCCGAGGTTGCCGCTGTGCGTAGTGCCGTGGTCAGGGTGAGTTCGCTGATGAGTATGGGGAGACCAGTGTCGACGTTGGCCAGCACGCCAAATGCCATGACCGTTGGCAAATTGTAGCAATGATTCTTGGGATGACCATTGACGTACTTGAAGGCATACAGCTTCTTGTTTGCCACCGGCATCAGCTCGATCACGCCATCACATGAGTAATTGGCCACCCGAGCCGATTTATCGAACTCAGGCCAACAAAGGAAATCTTCCGTAATGTAGTGAGCCATCTCCGCCAGACAATGAGCAATGCCATGCCGGCGGAACATAGACGCCACCTGTTCCGCACTCAGGAAGGAAGTAGTAGCACGCGTGGATGAGGGCCTGACTGCTGGCGTGAGCGAGACATTGGACATCGCTCAAGCTCCCGGCCAGCCGTACACACCGGTCGGCGCGCTGACAAGACCATGCTCGTAAATGATAGCCGGGCTGCGATCAGCTGTAAGAAACAATGGCCCGTCGAGATCGACGACATCACAGGACTGTCCGACGATCATTGCCGGAGCCATGGCCAAAGAGGTCCCTCCCATGTTCCCGACCATAACTCGCAGACCCAAGAGACGAGCTTGTTCAGCCATCAACAACGCCTCGGTAAGACCGCCACACTTGTCGAGCTTGATGTTGATCACCTGGAAGCGTCCGACCAAAGCGGACACGTCACTGAGCGATTGAACGCTTTCATCTGCGGCGAGCGGGATCGGCGATCTCACGTTTTCGAGCTGAGCTTCATCACCAATCTTGCATGGTTGTTCGATCAGCTGCACACGAGCCTCGATGAACTCCGGAAGAAGCGCGGTCAAAGTGTCGACCGTAAATCCCTGATTGGCGTCTACGCCGATCCAGACGTCGTCACGAGCTGAACGGACAGCCTGAACCCGAGCGGCGTCTTGACCATCTCCCAACAGCTTCAACTTGATTGCCTTCGCGTCACGATATTTGTCTCGTGCGCACATGGCCATGGCCTCAGGTGTGTCCGCGCCAAGCGTATAGGTGGTAAGCAACGGCGTAGGAGCACCCGTTCCGGCAAGCTGCCAGACTGACTTTCCAATCCGTTTCGACTCCAAGTCCCACAGGGCGCAATCTACCGCGTTGCGAGCACCCCCGGGCGGCAGAATGCTTCGCAATTCCTCTCGCGTGACTCCCGACTCTACGTGAGCACGTACGGCTTCGATTTGAGCAATCATCGTCTCCGGCACGTCGTTCAGATAATAGACCCCAGCCGCCTCACCGCGCCCCTGATGCACGCCATCGCTTAGAGTCACCACGACGAAACGAAATTCATCGAAGGTATGGCCAGTAATCGTGAGCGGCTGAGACATTTTCCAGGTCTCGACGGCAATACCGAGATTGGTTCGTAATGCGCTGAACTTGCTCAAGGAATATTCCTTCATTTCGTTCGATGGTCGCAGATGTAGCCCTAGCCCTTCCGCCACCGTAGTTGGAGACACGAAATACAACTGTCATCGTCGTGACAGTTACTGCATTGGAATGAATGATCCCGATGCAAGTCTCGTCTGATCGAGGCCAATCAATCGCTGGGTCAACCGCGGCAGTCCGCTAGACTGGCATTGGGTAACCTCCCGCTACCGCGGGCTCCGACCATGCCGATGAATTGAATCCAGTCCCAATCTCAATGATTTTGACTAAATAAGGACGGGAAAAAAGGGCGCAAAACATCCACAGACGTCAGTGCGGTCAGCGATTTCGTTCACTCGCCCATCGTGCTCGCAACGCCGAAAGCCGAGTCTTGGATAGGCTCAACTTTCCATGGAGATGCGAAGGCGAGTCACGCACCAGCCATGCCAGAAGAGTGCCATGGCGAGCAAACCTGCCGGCAACGCGACAAGAGTCATTGACATACCGATCGCTGACGGATCGTGGTAGAGATGATCGTTGACCCATGCCGTCAACGTGGTGCCCCCGCCCAGTCCGAACATCATGTTGCCGAATGCGGCGAGCGCGATGGCGATGCCCCGCATGTGGTTTGGTACAACATCCTGAATCGCGGTAATGGCCACCGCCTGCCCTGCCGACGACATCAGCGTCCACCACGCATAGCTCACCGCAACCATCTGGGCGTTGTCAGCCAGCCCTGCAAATGCCCCGGGCAGCGCCAGCGTGGCGACCATGAACGCGACCATAAATCGTGCCTTCGGTCCACGGTGGGCCACCAGTCGATCTGCTACCAAACCACCACCAAATACACCGATCGCCGCGCCAATGATGACCGCGCCGCCAAACAGATCGCCGATTTGGCCCGCGCTCATCGTGAAGCGCCGCATGAGTAGCGCGGGAATCCAGTTTGACATGGCATAGTCGCCGACCGACAGAAGAGCCATCCCCAGATAGAGTGGCAGCAACGATCGCTTGAAACGGACGAAGTCGAGAAGAGCCTCCTTCAACGGCAGCGTGTGCAGAGTCTCCTGACCCTCGCGCAAGCGCCGCACCGGCTCCAGAACGGTCAGAAGCAGCAGCACCAGTAGCATTCCTGGGAGCGCCATCAGCACCAACACCACGCGCCATGCAGACAGATTGCGCAACACCGGCAAGCCGGCCACCAGTCCATGTTGCACCGCTTGAAGTACGCTGCCGCCCACCATGATGGCCACACCACTGCCGAGCACCATGCCCAGCAGGAACACGCCGATCGCCGTACCGCGTCGTTGTGGCGGAAAGTAGTCACCAATCATCGACATCGCCGCCGGCGCCAGGCATGCCTCGCCGATGCCCACGAATATGCGTGCCACGAACAACTCAGCGAACGAATGCGCGTAGCCACAGGCCAGCGTGGCAAGGCTCCATAGCGCTACACCAATGATGATCACCCTGCGCCGAGGAAAAACGTCTGCCATTCGACCCAATGGCATTCCGGCGATCGAATAAATCAACGCGAACGCAAGCCCCTGGAGCAGGCTTATCTGGGTGTCGGTGATCGCTAGCTCGCTGCGTATTGGGTCAATCAACAAGCTGAGAATCTGCCGATCGGTATACGATAGTACGGCAGCGAACGAGAACAGCGCCAGAGCCCACCAGGCCACGGATGGTTTCGGCCAGGGCAGCTTCTCACTCAAGTGCGCGTCCTTTGTTCAAGCCGGAAGTTGTTCCGCTGGCTGGACGCTGATGCAAAAGTGGCGTACTGCGAATGCACGCCTGCATTTCCCGGCGTGCAATGGCTTCGATCTCCACCAATGCTCCGGTAACCCCGAGTCTGCCAATCACGACGGAATGCGCCGGCTCGTGCGGCCCAAAGTACGCCGCGTACGCCGCATTGAATGCGCTGATGTCCGCCTGGTGACACAGCCAGATAGTGCACTCGACCAACTGTGCACGGGAAAGGCCAGCGTCACTCAGTCTATTTTCCATGCTTTCTAGACAACGGAAAGTCTGCGCCTCGGTATCGCCCCTGACGATACCGAGGTTATCAGACGCAGTCTGACCAGACAGGAACACCAGCGAGCCAGTGTCGACAAACGTAGCGCAAGGAGGGGTGTTCATGTGAACTCTCCTTGGGCCTAGTGATCAGAACTGCACATCGAATTCGACACCAACCGTGCGCGGCTGGAGCATATACGACTGCAGATCGGCCACGGCGCCGGTTACACCATTCTGCAGGTAGCCGATATTGAGGTGCGGATGCGCGTTGGTCAGGTTCTTTACATAAAACTGTACCTTCCACATGTCCCTCGATATGTCGGCGTCGAAATCGAGCACACCGTAACTGTCCTCGCGATACGTGTACGGGTTACTGTTGACGTTCGACAATCGTTTGCCGGTCCAGCGATAGTCACCGCCGATGTGGCCCGCCCATGCATTCGGTAGGCTGAAGTAGTAGTCAGTGCTGTATGACCAGTTAAAACGTGGAATGCCCGGCAAGCTATCGCCGTTCTTTCCACTCAGCGCGGGAACGTCCTGCGTGAGGTAAGCATCGGTATATGCCGCGTTGAGGCCTAGCCGCAAACCGTGGATCGGCGTGAACGCGGTGCTCAATTCCGCGCCCCGACTCGTCGCCGTCCCGCCGTTGACCACATAGCTGATAGCCCCATTGGGCGTCGTGGCTCCCACCTGGATGTTGCGCCAGTTGATATCGTAAACATCGAAGTCAATCGAGGCCTTTTTGTCGAAGAACAGCGACTTCCAGCCTGCCTCATAATTGATCAACGTGTCTGCCTTCACGGAGGGCGGCACACCGGGCACTGCAAAGTTCGGGCCGCCGGGACGATAGCCGGTCGCAGCACGTACATAGAGCATGCTGTCGTCATTCAGGTGATATTCCGGACTGAGCATCCAGGTCAGTACGTTTTCAGCGGAGTGGCCGGAATTGACACCTAGCGGAACTACCAATCCCTGGCCACCGGTTACATTCTGCTCGAAAGTCTGTTCATTCCGGGCATAGCGAAGGCCTCCAGTGATGTCAAAGCGATCGGCGAACTTGTAGGTGAGGTTACCGAACAGCGCGGCTTCCTTGTACGTGGACGGAATGGAGGCGACGTACAGCGGGTCGAGGCCCGCAATCGGGGAGCCGTCATTTGCCTGTGCTGTTTCGGCCTGTTGATTGTCACTCCTCTCATGGGTGAAGAACGTGCCAACCAACCACTCGATGTGGTCATCGGGTTTGGAGGCCAGGCGAAATTCCTGGGTGACTTTCTTGAGGTCATACTTGCCCTCAAACGCCGAAAGGCCCGCCGGGACGCCCACCAAGGGAAACAACGGCCCGAACGTCACCGAAAGGTCCGCTACTCGATCCGCAGACGACGCGGAATAGCTGGAGGCCGAGGTAAAGTCAGCCCAGTGCAGATCCCAGTTCAGCGTGGCGGAATAGAAGTCGACCTGTTTGCGAAACGGCTGATTGAGCGCCGTACCGCTCTTCTGGTCCCCGTAGATGGGCTGTTGTGTAGTCGGATCGAGCTGGATGACGCCGACATCATTCGCATTGACTGATTGGTGCAGCGCGGAAACTTTCAGCTTGATATCGTCGTTCGGCTCCCACAACAATCCAAAGCGACCGCTCTTCTGTGTCACAGCATTGATGCCGTTGTTCCCGGTCACCACATCGTCGACGTAGCCCGGCGTCTGGTTCTGCGACACCGAGGCAGTGATACCCAGCTTGTCCTGGATGAGCGGAAGATTGACATTGGCACGCCCATCCCAGCCGGTGCCGGTGCCACCACTGATTGAGGAAATCCCACCACCAACCTCACCGGTGGTGGTGTCCAGGTCGGGTTCCTTCAACACGTATTTGACCAGACCGCCCATTGCACCTGCGCCATATAGCGTTCCCTGCGGGCCGCGCAGCACTTCAATGTGGTCGATATCGTACGGCAACAGATCCAGCTCCAAAAGGCTACCGTTGGCGAAGTTCGAGCTGGAGCCCAATGGCGAATCATCAATATAGGTGCCAACCACCGAACCCTGACCGAGCGATGAGATACCGCGTATCGCAATCGAGGTCAGCCCTGGCGAGCCGCTGGTGTCGATCTGCACGCCAGGCAACGCCCCTGCGAGATCGACGAGCGAAGCGACGTGCTGGTTCTCCAATTGTTCGCTGCCGACAACGCTGATCGACGACGGTACCTTGCGGACATCCTGCGAGCGCTTCTGCGCTGTCACAATGACGGTCGGGAGCATAGTAGCGTCCGTCTTGTCGCCCTTCTTCGCGTCAATGCTCGTCGGCGTGCTGCCTGTACTGGCGGGCGCAGATTGACCCTGCGCCCAGGCAATGCTGCACGATAACGGAAACGCGGCAATCGTCGCCGAAGCGAGCAAGGTACAGCGCAGTGGTCTGATGGCGGTGTGCATGGTGAACCTCCCCCGAGGGTAGTGATGGTCGAAGTCAAACGTTGGTGGGCCCCCGGCAAAGCCGTGGGCTTAACTCATGTCGATTTGGTGCCAACGTGGAAATGTCTTGCTCAAAAGGTCAACCGATCTCACGTTCGAACACTCTGTGGAACGCTTGTCGTCACCTCGGTAGCTGTTCACCATATGTGCGCGCGCTTCTCCGGCGCGATGTAAAGCGCGTCACCTGGTTTCACACCGAACGCCACGTACCACGCAGCAATATTTCGCACGACACCATTGACCCGGTACTTCCGAAAACTGTGTGGATCAGTCGTGGTGAGGCTTCGGATATACTCGGGCGTGGCCTTACCAGCCCACGCTTGTGCCCAGCTAAGAAAGAAGCGCTGGTCGCCGGTGAGTCCATGCAATACAGGCGCGACCTTGCCTTTCAACGAAGCGTGATAGGCGTCGAGCGCGATCAACACTCCGCCTAGATCCGCGATGTTCTCACCCATGGTGAGGTTTGGATTAATGTGAAGACCGGGGACGGGCTGGTACTGCGCATATTGTGCGCCAAGGACCGCTATGCGCGCCTTGAAGGCCGCTGCATCGGCTGGCGTCCACCAGTCGCGAAGTGCACCTTTGGCATCGATGTGTCGCCCCTCATCATCGAAGCCATGTGTCAATTCGTGACCAATGACGGCACCTGCTGCTCCGTAGTTGATTGCCGGGTCGGCGGAAGCATCGAAGATTGGCGCCTGGAGGATGCCGGCTGGGAATACCACGTCACGCAGCGAGCCGTTGTACGCGTTGTTGGCCTGCGGGGTGAGTAGCCAGTCGCTGCGATCGACAGCACCAGTACTTCGAGCAATGTAGAAAGCCCAGTCGGCCGCAGCCGCGGCCCGCACATCACCCATCAGATCGTCGCGGCTGATCCTGACACGACTATAGTCCCGCCACCGATCAGGGTATCCGACCTTGATCACATAGGTATCCAGTTTCCTGAGCGCTTCTGCCTTGGTGGTCGGCCCCATCCAATCAAGCCGCTCTAGGCGACGGCGAAACGCCGACTGAAGCTGTTTGGCCATCTCGGAAATTATAAACTTGGTCTTTGGCGGAAAGTACCGTTCTACATAAAGCTGGCCGACCGCCCATTGGAGCGTACCGAAGCAACTATGGGGAGCGTAACTGCAATCGGCACCAGCAACGGCGGCGATGCCGCGCTTCCAGCGTGGCTCCTGTTCGACCTGCCCTTCAAGCACATGACCACGAAACTCAAACCTTGCGTCAGAAAATGAAGCAGGAAGATAGGGCGCTGCATCATCTGCAACTCGAAATGCCATCCAGGCCTTGAGTGTGCTGAGCGGCGTTCCAGCTATCACAGTGGCAATTTTCGGGAAAGCGGTGTTCTGAGTTACAACGAGCACCTCCTTGCTGCCAATTTCTGCGCCAGCCAAGTACTCGCGCCATGCAAAGTCTGGTGCCAATGCATTAAGTTGTGCACGTGTGACCGGGTTGTATTGAGTCGTTGGATCGCGCTGCTGGACTTCCGTCCAACTCGACTCCGCGATACGCGTCTCGAAAGCCAACACCGCAGACGCCGCAGCAGCGGGATCAGGCCACCCTTCCAGAGTAAGAAGCTTGGCCGCATAGGCGCAGTATGCGTCTCGTTGAGACTTGAACTCAGGTTTGACGTAATAGTCAATGCCAGGAAGACCGAGTCCAGATTGAGACAGGTAGATCGCATAGCGATCAGGCTGTTTGAGGTTGATGTCGATTAGGATTTGGAAGGGGCTGGGATAAAAATCGATAGTCGAACGTCCCATCAGGGTGGCGAGCGCGGCTCGATCTGGTGCTGAGCGAATCGCCGAAAGCTCCGGATCGATTGCACTAACACCGATTCGCGCAACTGCCGCCTTATCCATAAAGGCCGCATAAAAGGCACCGACTTTTCCGCGTATATCGGTCGGTAGGATCGGCGGATTCTTGGATACTTCATCCAAGATAGTATGAAGGTGCGCGTCAATGCGATCGCTCATGTCGGACCGTCGCGTCACCACCGACTGATCGGCGGGAATCGGCGTTCGCGCCAAGTAGCGACCGTTCGCATATTCGAAGAAGTCGTCGCCGGGCCTGACCGATGTATCGATCGCAGTGAGGTCGAGCCCGAACGGCGGATAGAGCGGCCCGCTTGTCGATGCGGCGACGCTGCTTCCGACTGCGGCGGCAGCGAAAGCGATCAACCCTACCATCCATACGCGTTTCATGGTTCGCTCCTATTCGTTCTTCAAAACGCCAGGCCAAGACCGATCAAATGAAAGACCAGCGCCACCCAAAGCAATGTCAGACAGCTGAGGGCAAGCACGCCGCTCCACGTCAGGGCGAGGCCGCTGCGCCAGCCACCTCGCATCGTATAAACCACCCGTACGTTCCATAGGGAGATCAGAACGGCGACCGGGAAGACGACGATGCTGAAGACATGGAGTGTCATGATCCACGGATCCAGCGCCGAGCTGAATGAAAAGGTCCCCGCCATGACACCGATCGTCGTCAACCAAGCAAGCATCAGAAGACCCGATGCTGCGGCGCCAATACGCATCCACCGGCGGCTCCGTGTCCTCTCGTGTTGAAGAGGATCAGTTAGACCATATCGCCACCGCACAACGGCGCCGATTGGCCACGCCATCGCGGATAGCAGCAGAGCAACGACCGAAAAGGCCAGTAAGGGGAGCAGCCACACGGCGTTCCGCCAGGCGGGTGTCCGCATGAAAACGAGATAAGGGGATGACCTGTCCATCCCCCACATCACGACGCGACCATCTACCACCTTGGCCGCGAGTCTCTCTTTGCCGTCGACTGCCCGCCACACAAATGGCGTGATCTCTTTGAAGCGCATGGGCTGGCCATCGGGATTCAGCACGGAAGATGCAATGACGTAACCTGATCGATCGGACGTTACAGCGCACTGCTCAAACAAATCCGTCAACGACAGGAAATTGGTTGGCACCAACTGTGATCCCTGGGCGGAGGCGTTGTACGCACCGACCAACATCGCTGCATGCAATCTTGCAACATCGGTTGGTACAACGCTTGAAGACAACGAACCAGGGAAATATCTATCAGCGAAGCCGTCAATGAGGCCCTCTCTGATGGCGCGTGCGGCGCCATCCTTCCCCGTGCTATTCATCGAAACGAATAGGCCCACATGATCGTCAGGAAACAACTGCAGGACACTGTGAAACCAGAGAGAATCGCCGTCATGGCCTATGATGCGATGGCCGTTGCGGTTGTACTCGTAGAAACCGAGCAACATACGGTCCAACGAGGGGCTGATGACCGTCCACGGCGTCTCGAACATCATGTGAACGGTGGCAGCCTGCAGGATGCGATGACCGTTGTACTCCCCGTCCTGAAGAAGAGCGATCATGAACTTGGCCATGTCGGCGCCGGTGATCGCAGAACCACCGGCCGGTCCTACTGCAAGCATCTCGTAGGGTTTGGCTGGTTCGGATGCGCGATCGTACCCGTTGGCTACCTTCGACCTTAGCGTTTCGGGCGGTGGCTGTTCGAAGGTGGAATGATTCATTCCCAAGGGGATAAAAATATGCTTATCGATATAGTCGTCGAACGGCTGCCTGGAAACGCGCTTCACGATATAGCCGGCGACGGCCACGCCGTAGTTTGAGTAGGCCGGCACTTTGCCAGGTGCATAGACACGAATGGGAAGGTTACGCTTCAAGTACTGCGCTAGCGGAGGCGGTCCTTTCGGGTTATACGACACGATATCCTTGAACGTGTCTTGAAATCCTGGCGTATGGGTCATCAAGTTCCGCATCGTGACCGGTAGGCCATCGAATGGCGGGATCTTGAAATCAAGATAGGCGTTGATGTCACGGTCTAGGTCAATCCGGTGCTGTTCGACCAGCTGCATCACGGCAACCCAGGTTATGAGTTTCGATACGGAGCCCGGCCGGAAAAGGGTAGATTCGGAATTGACGCGGCGGCGCGTGGCCACGTCAGCATAACCATAGCCTTTCTGAAGCAGTACCTGGCCATCCTTCACAACCACCACCACAGCGCCAGCCACGTCTCCACGCTGCAACGCGTAGGGCATATAGCCGTCTAGCCAGGCCTCCAAATCCTCACTGGAGAGAACTGACCCGGATGGCACGGAGGTTTTGCCGGCAACCGGCAACTGCGGCATTACTGCAGTCGACGCATTCTTCGACGCCGCGCCCTGTTGCGCTAAAGCTGGCGCTGCGAGTAGCGATATCGCCAGTGCGAAGATGCCAAATAGCTTGAAGTGCATCTCTTCTCCAGATGATCCAGTATTCGCGGCTACTCAGTCGCTCTACATATCGCCGTGAGCAGAGTTCCGCCCTTCACGCACAGCTGATTGGTCCTGCAACACCAACGCGTGGCATCTCCATGTAACGTAGTCGTAGTGGCCATAAACAACTGTCACCGCGAAGACACTCTCAACGTTCAAGTGACCAGCGCAGAGCCTAGGACCAGGCGAGGCTAGACGCGCACTACCACCCCCAACCCCCGCGGGAACGGATTCAGCCACATCACCAAGCTTGAAGACGAGCCAGGATTTCCACCGCTACAACAATCCTACGGTGGTTACTGACGTGGCTTGGGAGCGACACACGCGCCAGAGCCCGACCGTCATGAGTGGCAGAACAAAAACTGCGAGAGAGGCGAAGGACAGCCAACGGTAGCCGTTAGCGATGAGTGCGACGAGACCGATTCGGTTGGCTACAAATACAGAGCCGATCAGAATTGTCAATGTGATGCAAAGACGAGCGCGATTGGAGAGAACCTTTCGACTACTTGCCTCGTAGGTTCGTGCAATTCGCTCATTGATGGCATGAATTTGCCCGGTGCCGCTCTCCAATAGAGCTGAAAAAATCATGGCCTGAAAGATGAGCCGGAGCAAAGGAATATTGAGCTGTTTCAACATAAAATCGGAAGGCAGTATTTGTGTTTGTATCCCGGGATAAAATGCTGTCATTGAAACGAAGAACAGTATTGCCGGCACCATGGCAAGCGGGCCGGCCAAAAGCCCCGCGACCACGGCGTCCTTTCGGCTCCTCAGGTGGCGCATCACAGGCAGAATTATCACGGCGCCGAGGACGTTGTACCCGGCATAGCTCAAGCCGCCGGTAAGCCAACCTGCCGTTGAGGTGTTTGCAACGAATGCGCTCGAGATGCGGCCTCCAAAGTGGGTCAGCGATAGAACCAAAAAGACACCGTATGTTGCGTAAAGAAAAAACGAGACGTACTTGAACAAACGTTCGACCGACTCGTTTCCAAAAGTTGTAAAAATCGCGATTGAGCCGATCAGCATCAAAGAGCCCGCTAGAACCGGCCATCCAAAAAGTGCCTGACCGATCGCCCCTGCAGCTGCCGCGAAGACTGCCAGAATAACGATCATCCCGAGAAAGAAGACGATCTCAAAAGCTGGCCAAAACGGCCCCAGGAGGTGGCGAAAAAAAGTTCTGTAATCGCGACTTCCCGTTTGTACGCTAAAGATGAATGTAACTATGCACACAGCGCTCCATATGAGCATTGCCAGAGCCATTCCCAACAAACCTCCACGGGGTCCACTCGGCATGAAGAAAGTGGCGAGCTCTCGGCCGGTCGCGTAGCCTCCTCCGATCACTACGGCTTTGAACGCGAGCCCTGGCAGCCATAACCGGCTAAACCAATCTGCTTTTGATGCCATCTGTCGGTTCCCTATCGAGCGGCATTCGTGGGGCGAACTCCACCTCTTGCTGAGGCCCTGACGCCGCTTTGTGTATGAGCTGCGCCGCTGGCTTCGTTTCAAATGTCACGTCGAGGGCAGCCCAGCGCCAGGATTCGATGGAAAGCTTTGATATCCGTCCTGGCGCCCGCCAGACACTTCCATGCGGCTAACGTAGATGAAGGTGCCGGGAACAACTGTCACCCTGGTGACAATCCCGCCAATGACGTCAACTATCGCCGGACTGATTTGCAAGGGAGTCGGCATTGCATTGCCACATAGTGACACGTGCTGCCCGTTCGAAAAATCAGTTGTCGAAGGCCGTGCGTGACGCAACGAGGCCTCGTTCGGTGAACCAAGGGCGTAGACGCACGATCGCCTCCTTGATGTCGGAGGTAGACGCGGCAAAGCTCATTCGGATGAAATGCCGCCCATCAATTGGATCGAAGTCCACACCCGGTGCCACCGCCACGCCCGTCTCGCGCAGAAGCTGGGTGCAGAATCGCATGCTGTCGTCAGTAAGATGACACACGTTTGCATAGATATAGAACGCACCATCCGGTGGCGCGATGGCGTCCAGACCCATCGTTGGAAGCGCATTCAATAGCAATACGCGATTACGCCGATACACTTCCACGTTCGCATCCAGTTCCTCGCGACTGTCCATCGCGACCAAGGCGGCATGCTGACTTAGCGAAGGTGCGGACAGGAACAGGTTGCCAGCATAGGTGCGAGCACGCTGGACGTGCTGCGGTGGAGCCAGCAGCCAGCCCAGGCGCCAGCCGGCCATGCTGTAGTACTTGGAAAAGCTATTGATGATCAGCGCGTCTGCTTCAAACTCGATGATCGAATGTGCCGGCTCGACGTAGCTGAGCCCGTGATAGATCTCATCGGAAACGATTCGGATATGCCGCTCGCGGCACACCTTCACGATTGCCTCGAATTCCGTCGCAGTGATGATCGTTCCGGTGGGGTTGGCCGGGCTCGCAATGATGACCCCAGCGGGCGGAGGGTCCAGCGCCTCAATGGCAGCCGCCGAGAGCTGGTATCGTCTTTCGGCGCCACATTCAAGCTCGACTGGCACCATGTGCAACGCCCTAAGCGTGTTGCGGTATGCGACGTAGCCAGGTCTGGCCAAGGCCACTCGGTCGCCCGGCTCGAAAGTGGAAACCAGCGCGAGCAGAAGCGCTGGCGACGCGCCACAAGTCAACACGATCTGTTCGGGATCGACCGACGCTCGGTAAGATTCACGGTAGTGACGCGCGATCCGCGCCTTCAGCGCCGGACTTTCCCAATATCCCATCGCCGATGTGTCCAGGATATGGTGTGCTGCTTCGATCGCCGCGCGTGGTGCCCCTGTCGATGGCTGGCCAAACTCCATGTGGATAACTGAGCGGCCCGCACTTTGTAATTCATGCGCGAGACGGCTGATGCCTATGGCTTGAAACGGTTCGACCTGCGCGGGCATGACGTGCTCCTGTAGTTTAAGCCTCGGTTGATGACATACTGCACCCACGGGCCATGCCTATCCCACCGCTTTCGCTGGCGCCGCCGCACCGCTCGTTTTTGCTTCCATGCACGTGCGATGGTATTCCTCGCGTGCGGCAGACACACGTGCATGATAGGCAACCACCGCCGCCACCTTGACTGGCCCGTAACCACGCACTTCGTCCGCCAGATCCAGCAGGGCCAGGGCTCGTGAATGATTGTCCGGTTCGAGAGTCACAATTACCTCTTCGACCAGGCTTTCGTACTGTGCTATCAACGCTCGTTCCATCCGCCGGTCGCGGGTTCGGGCGAAGGGATCGAACCAGCTACCACGCACACCTCGCATGCGTGCCATGACCACCATCACAACGAGGATCCACGGACCGAATTCGCGCTTTTTTGGCCGACCATTGACCTCCTTCGAGTTGAGAAAGGGCGGTGCCAGGTTCAGCGCAATGCGCCCGCCATCCTCGAATGTCTTGCCAATTTCCTCACGCAGCGCCGGGCTGCTCAGCAGCCTTGCCACTTCGTATTCGTCCTTGTAAGCCAACAACTTCGCATAGTTGCGCGCTACAGCGAGTGCCAGTGCTTCAGATCCGGGGGCTATCCTCGCCTCAAGATCATGCACCTTCCCGACCACCATACGATAACGTTCGGCCAATGCCGCATTTTGATATTCAGTCAGATGTTTCACGCGATGCTCGATGACTTCCGCCAGTGTGCTGGGCGCCGCAACGGCATGGAGTGGCTGGACGCTCGTCGCCAATGCGAGAACGCGGTCAGGCTCTACCGCGTACAGGCGACCAAGGCTAAAGGCGCGCAGATTGAAGGCAACCGCCACATCGTTTAGGCCAACCGCGCGCTCGATGGCTTCCACGCTGATGGGAAGCAAGCCTTTCTGTGTTGCAAAGCCAACGAGGAACATATTCGCGCCGATCGTGTCTCCGAGTATCGTCAATGCGAGTGAAGAGGCATCGACGGTTGATATCGCATCGTTGCCCACCTTTTGTTGGAGCTGCGCAAGAAGCACGTCAGGTGAAACCGTGATATCACGATTGAACTGGAAAGCCAATGTAGGTGTGACACTGGTGTTGGCAATCACGCGTGCGCGCTCGACACTTAATGTTGCTGCGCAATCCGCTGCAAGTGCCGCAACCAGATCGAACGCCAGCAAGATGTCGGCGTCCTTCCTTCCCAAACGTTGCGCGTGGATCGCACCTCGAGTCGCTGCCATTCGAATATGACTGTAAACGGCCCCATTTTTCTGCGAAAGACCCGTCATGTCGAACAACGATATGGCAAGCCCATCCAGATGCGCCGCCATGCCAAGCACCGCGCCGATGGTGACCACGCCGGTGCCACCAATTCCCGCGATCATCACATTGAAGCTCTCGCTACCCAAGGATGCGCGAATCGGCAACGGCAACTGGTCGAAAAGTTCTTCGTCTACGGACAGACCCTGGGGTTTGCGTGGTTCTGCACCATAAACGGTGATGAACGACGGGCAGAACCCGTTCACGCAGCTGTAGTCCTTGTTGCAACTGGATTGATCAATCGCCCGCTTGCGTCCCAGCGCGGTCTCCACGGGAACAAGACTTACACAGGTGGATTGCACTGAGCAGTCCCCGCAGCCTTCACAAACGTCGCGCGAGATGAAAAGCCTCTTCGGCGGATTCGGGTAGCTTCCACGCTTTCGGCGACGACGCTTCTCCGCGGCGCACGTCTGCTCGTAGATCAACACCGTGCAACCGGGCGTATCGCGCAACTCTTGCTGTACCGTATCAAGCTCGTCGCGGTGTCCGATGGTTACGCCGGAGGGTAAATCGGGATTGCCTTGATGACGCGATGGATCTTCGCTCAGCAGTACGATCCGATTAACACCTTCGTTGCGTACCTGGCATGCAATCGCGGCCACCGAGATCGGGCCGTCAACCGGTTGGCCACCCGTCATAGCGACCGCATCGTTGTAGAGAATTTTGTAGGTGATGTTTACGCGTGCAGCGACCGCAGCGCGAATCGCCAGCAAACCGGAATGGTAGTAGGTACCGTCACCCATGTTCTGGAACATGTGCTTGGTATCGGTAAAGGGTGCCAGACCAATCCAGTTGCCGCCCTCCCCGCCCATCTGCGTCGGCAGGAGGGCCTGCTTCGGCCGCACCAGAGCAACCATCGTGTGGCAACCGATTCCGGTCATGCTGACACTTCCCTCAGGGATGCGTGTCGACCGGCTATGCGGGCAGCCCGAGCAGAAAAATGGCAGGCGTCTCACGGCCACTGCATTGGCAACGTCCGACGTAGATGCAAGATTCGCAACCCGCGCGCGCATGCGCTCGTTGAACTTGCCAAGACGCTCCAGGCGCGCAGCAATGGCGAAGGCGATATCCATCGGTTCCAGCGGCATGACCGAGGACAACAAGGAGGATCCTTCTTCATCGGTCTTGCCGATCACCAGCGGACGATGGGCTTGGTTGATCAAGGTAGCGGCGAGCTGCAGCTCAATGAAACTCTTTTTCTCCTCGACGACGAACAACACCGATTGCCCTGCCGCGAAGTTTGTGATTGCCGTCGGTTCGAGCGGCCATATGCAACCGACCTTGAAGAGCGAAATGCCAGCGTCTGCGGCTGCAGCATCGTCTAACCCAAGGAGGGCCAGCGCCGCCCGTACATCGCCGTAAGATTTCCCCGCCGTAACCAGCCCAAGGGCTGGCATTTCGGCACGAAGCATCGCTTTGTCGAGCTGATTGGCGCGCACAAAGGCATGCACCAACGGCAGCCGATGTTCAATGACTATCTGCTCTTCGCGTAGTGGGTTGTACGCGTCCTGGTGAATATGGATTTCCCTGGGAGAATCGGCAGGCAGCGGCGGAGTGACGGGTTGGAAGTGGTCAAGATCGAGATCAACCGTCGCCGTCTGTTCTGCCACCTCGTTTACACATTTGATACCGACCCAAGACCCGCTGTAGCGCGACATCGCGAATCCCAGAAGGCCATACGACAACACTTCCTGTACATCAGCCGGATACAGTGAAGGTATGAGACTGGCGGAAATGGCTTGTTCACTTTGATGCGCGACGGTGGATGATTTTCCTGCATGGTCGTCGCCGTAAAAGATGAGCACACCGCCTAGTGGATGACTTCCTGCATAGTTTCCGTGCTTGAACGCATCTCCTGAGCGGTCTACACCAGGCCCCTTCCCGTACCAGGCAGCAAAAACCCCGGCGTAACGAGGATTTGGTACCGCGTTCAACTGCTGTGTACCACGGATAGCCGTGGCAGCAATGTCTTCGTTCACACCCGGTTGAAAGACGATTTTTGCGCTTTCCAGTCGCTTGCTGATCGACCAAAGCGTAGTGTCAACACCGCCGAGTGGCGAGCCTCGATAGCCTGATATGTAGCCGGCCGTGAATATTCCACGTCGATGATCGAGCGCAGCCTGCGCAAGCAATACGCGAGCGATTGCCTGGGTTCCGCTCATGACTACGGAACCTTGATCGACGACCCATTTGTCCTGGAGTGAGACCTGGTGACTGCCGGTCGTCACATCGTTTGCTGTCATGCGCATTTTCCTATCGGTCTTGGCGAACGGTAGGTAAAAGCAACTTCAATCACTGTCAAATAGGCGACAAAGCGATCGGGCGACTTCACTTGATTGTGCGCAGTCGAAGGGGTGCACCGGTAAGACACTGCTAGATTGCGAGCATACAAAAGCATCCACGGCTGCAGGCTGTTCGATCTGGAATGCCCGATTACCACTCGAACCGATCAAGGTAGCCGCCAGCCATTCTTCGGGTCAGCGTACTGATGAATCGCTACTTTGGCTCAAGTAGAAGCCGACACCTTGAGCTTTGCTCATCATGCCGGAGAAAATCCTGAGGTCACGCAGTGGTCCCGCCTGTGCGGCCTTAATCGACTCCTCTGCCGGTCTATTGTGGTGAGCGCAAATCGTGCAGCAAAGCCTCGAGGAAACGCGCGGCTTCGCCGCCGGTGGCGGCGCGGTGGTCGAAAGTCACGCTGAGCGGCATGCGGCGATGCACCTCGATGCCACCGATTACCGCGACCACGTCGTGGCTGAGTTTGCCGGCACCGATGATGGCGACGGTCGGCGGTACCACCACGGGCGTGGCGTAGCGGCCGGCGAACATGCCGAAGTTGCTGAGGCTGATGGTGTAGCCGGACAGCTCCGAAGCCGGGATCGAACGATCCTCGACCTGCGTACGCAAGCGCTTGATGGCGGCGCGGATGCCGGCGGCATCAAGCACGTCGGCGTTGCGCAGTGCGGGCACGAACAGGCCATCGTCGGTATCGACCGCGATGCCGATATCCACCTGCGGGTGCAGGGTGCGGGTGAGGTTCTTGCCGTCGAACCAGGCGTTCAGTGCCGGCACGGTCTTGCAGGCGAACACGATGGCGCGGATGAGGCGGGCGGTGATGTCCTGCTTGCCGATCCAGGCGTGTAGGTCGGCATCGTCGACCAGGGTGGTCGGCACGACCTGCGCGTGGGCGTCGGCCATCACGCGGGCCATGTTGCGACGTACGCCCTTGAGCTGCTCCGGCTGGCCGCTGGTGGACTGCGACGGCGACGCGGTGCGCACCGGCTTGCCGGCCAGTGATGTCGCTGTACGCGCAGGTTCGCCTTGCGGCAGCTCGGGCGCGAGGTGGCGACCGGCCGAAGCGGGTACGGCGCGCGCTGCTGCGGCGCCAAGCGCGGCCGAGCCATTCGCGGCCGCGTCCTTAACGTCCTTCATGGTGACTACGCCGTCGGCGCCGCTGGGATGCACGCGGGTCAGGTCGACCTTGAGCTTCTTCGCCAGCGCGCGCACCGCGGGCACGGCTTTCACGCCGCCGACGCTGGCGGCCTGTTCGACGTGCACGGTGTTGCCGCTGACCGTGGCGCCAACCACGGTGCCTTCGTCTTCCCGATCATCGGTGGCCGCTGCGGCTGCCGAGACGGGAGCTGTCGCCGCCTCGGTCTTCTTCGGCGCGTGATGATGGCCGGTTTCCTGCGATTCGGCGCGCTGCTTGGCGTTCGGGTCCGGTTCGAACTCGGCCAACGCGGCGCCGGTCTCGATGATGTCGCCAGGTGCGCCATGCAGCTTGGTCACCTTGCCAGTGTACGGCGAGGGCACGTCGACGATAGCCTTGGCGGTTTCCATCGAGCACAGCGGGGCATCTAGCTTGATATTGTCGCCCAGCTTCACGTGCCACTCGACGACGGTCGCGTCGGGCAGGCCTTCGCCGAGGTCGGGGAGATAGAACGTCTTGATATCAACCATAGGATTTCGTCGAAAAATGGGGCCGGGAATGTTGAGTGCGCGAGGAATTGCGTCGTCACGCTCTTTTCTCAAAGCTGCTCAGCTTACTGCCAGCGTACGCTTGGCCGCGTCGACGACGCGCTCCACGCTCGGCAGGTATTTCATTTCCAGGCGGAACAGCGGGATGTGCGTGTCGAAACCGGTGACGCGCTCGACCGGAGCGAGCAGGCCGTACAGGCATTCCTCGGCCACGCGCGCGGCGATCTCGGCGCCGAAGCCAGCGGTCTTCGGGGCTTCATGCACGATCACGCAGCGGCCCGTTTTTTGTACGGATTCCGCAATCGTGTCGAAGTCCAGCGGGGTCAGCGTGGCGACGTCGATCACTTCGGCGCTGATGCCTTGCGCAGCCAGTTCATCGGCGGCTTCCAGCGCTTCCTTCACCTGCGCGCCCCAGGTCACCAGGGTCACGTCGGTGCCGTCGCGCAGCACGAAGCACACGTCCAGCGGCAACGCCTCGCCGTCGTCCGGCACCTCTTCCTTGTACTGGCGGTAGATGCGCTTGGGCTCGAAGAACATCACCGGGTCCGGATCGCGGATCGCGGCCAACAGCAGACCGTAGGCACGCGCCGGCGAGGACGGCATCACCACACGCAGCCCGGGGATATTGGTGAACAGGTGTTCGTTCGCTTCCGAATGATGTTCCGGTGCGCGGATGCCGCCGCCCCACGGCGCGCGGAACACCGCCGGCACGGTCAGGCGACCGCGGGTGCGGTTGCGCATGCGCGCGGCATGGCAGGCGATCTGCTCCATCATCGCGTAAATGAAACCCTCGAACTGCGCCTCGGCGACCGGCTTCATGCCAGCCACGGCAAGGCCGACAGTGACGCCGGCGATGGTGGTTTCGTCCAGCGGCGTGTCCAGCACGCGCAGTTCGCCGAACTTTTCCTGCAGGCCCTGGGTGGCGCGGAACACGCCGCCGCAGACTCCCACGTCCTCGCCCAGCACCATGACGCTGTCGTCGTGGGCCATTGCGTAGGCGAGTGCCTGGGTAATGGCTTCGATAAGAGTGATCTGTGCCATGACTCAGTGCCCCTTGTTCGATGCGAGCTGGTTTTCAAGCGAAAGGACGTAGTCGCGCTGTTTGGCGAGATCGGCGGGGACTTCGGCGAAGATGTAGTCGAACATCGCCGTGACTGGCTGGGTCCTGGTCTCGAGGTAGGCGTTCACCTCGTTGTCCATCCAGTCGTCGCACTCGGCCTTCCAGGCTTCTTCCTTGGCGTCGTCCCACACCTTCTTCGTCACCAGCCAGTTGCGCAGGCGCTTCATCGGCTCTTTCGCCCAGCCGTCCTTCACTTCCTGCTCGCCGCGGTAACGGCGTGCATCATCGGCGGTGGTGTGGTCGCCCAGGCGATAGGTGACCAGCTCCAGCACGCTACCGCCCTGGCCGCTGCGCGCACGCCCCAGCGCGTCTTCCATCGCCTTGCGCACGGCGATGATGTCGTTGCCGTCGACCTGGATCGAGAACAGGCCGGCGGCGATGCCCTTCTGCGCCAGCGTCGGCGCGCCAGTCTGGATCTTGCGCGGCACCGAGATCGCCCACTGGTTGTTGACGATGACGCAGACCAGCGGCAGGTTCTGCGCACCGGCGATGTTGATCGCGCCGTAGAAGTCGCCCTTGGACGAACCGCCGTCGCCGATCGTGCACACCGCCACCCGCTTCTCGCCGCGGATCTTGAACGCCAGCGCGGAGCCGGCGGCATGCAGGCATTGGGTGGCGATCGGCACCGACCAGGCGAAGTCGTGCCGCGCCGGTTCCTTCTGGTAGTCGTTGCCGCGCTCGTCGCCGCCCCAGTACATGTAGACCTCGCGCGGCTGCACGCCGCGGTACAACTGGGCGCCGTACTCGCGGTAGCTCACCGCCAATACGTCTTCGGGCTTCATGGCGCTGCCGATGCCGACGTGCGCGGCCTCGTTGCCGAGGCAGCTGGCGTAGGTGCCCAGCTTGCCGGTACGCTGCAAGGCGATCGACTTGGCGTCGAACACGCGGGTCGACAGCATCAGCTTGTACAACTCGACCATGTGGTCGAGATCCCTGGCGAAGGCGGGCAGATCCTTGCGGACCTCCTTGCCGTCGGCGTCGAGGTACTGCAGGTATTCGATTTCAAACTTGGCGGCGATCGCCACGGCTTGCTCCGGAATTGACGATGAGGGCGCGCAAGCGCGGATGCGCTTTCAAAGTCCCTGAAACAGTAAGTGAAATTCTTGCTTACCCAGGTCTTTATCGAGCGCGTTACTAACTAACGCAGCCCGGTCTCCGCCCGGGCTATCACCATGCGCTGAATCTCGCTGGTACCTTCGTAGATCTCGGTGATTTTCGCGTCGCGGAAGTAACGCTCCAGCGGCATCTCTTTCGAATAGCCCATGCCGCCGTGAATCTGCACCGCTTGGTGGGTGATCCACATGGCCGCTTCCGACGCGGTCAGCTTGGCCACCGCCGCCTCGGTGCCGAAACGGCCACCATGCTTTTCGGTCTCCCCTTTGGCCCATGCCGCGCGCAAGGTCAGCAGAGTCGCTGCATCGAGCTTGCATTTCATGTCGGCGATCTTCGACTGGGTCATCTGGAAAGTGCCAATCGGCACACCAAAGGCCTTGCGGTCACGTGACCACTGCAGAGACGCTTCATACGCGGCACGGGCAATACCAACGGCCTGCGAGGCAATCCCGATGCGCCCTGCGTCGAGCACACCCATGGCGATCGAGAAACCCTTCCCTTCCTGACCAAGCAAGTTCTGCTTCGGGCAGACGTAGTCGCTGAACTCGATTTCGCAGGTGGCAGAGGCGCGGATACCCAGCTTCGGTTCGGCCTTGCCAGTGTGGAAGCCCGGCAGCTGGGTGTCGATGATGAAGGCTGATACACCTTTGGCACCGATCCCGGGGGTCGAGATCGCAAACAATATGATGTAGCGAGCTACCGGGCCGGAGGTGATCCAACTCTTCTTGCCGCTGATCACCCAGTTGCCATCGCCGTCCCGAGTTGCACGCGTGTGCATCGCCGAGGCATCGGAGCCCGACTGGGGTTCGGTCAGCGCATACGCCCCGATCTCCTGTCCGGCGGCAATTGCACGCACATACTTGTGCTTCTGCTCTTCGTCGCCATGCAGAAGGATGCTGTTGCAGAACAGCGAATTGTTCACCGACATGATGGTGGAGGTTGCCGCATCGGCCGCCGCAATCTCGATCATCGCCAGCACATAGGCAATCGGATCCATGCCGGCTCCGCCGTAGGCCTCCGGCACCTCGATGCCCATCAGGCCGAGCTGCCCCATTTCGCGGATATTCTCAAGCGGGAATTCGCCTTTGGCGTCCAGCTCTGCCGCCACCGGTGTAATGCGCTTCTGGGCAAAATCGCGGGCAATCGCCTGGATTGACAGCTGATCTTCGGTAAAGCGGAAATCCATGGATGGTTTGTTCCTGAGTGCCATATTGGTCTGACGATCTAGTCTGGAACCTGAGATCGTTGGCCTACCACTTAATTAAAAGGAGCCACCGCACCTCGCAGGGTCCTTCCTATGTCTCGCCCGAGACAGCGTCTTGGCCAACTTCAGCCCAGAGAATGGATGGAAGGAAAACTTTTCGCGCAGCCATCCTCGTACCCGAATCACTCAGAAAGTATCGCCACTGGGCGCAGTCGCTGCACAGAAGCGTTGTAGTGCACATCGGTGAGATGTGATTCCTGAAATCAGGTTGCTACGAGATAGTCCGAGCCACGGCCCTTTCCGATGAATCCAGCTTGGCGGTGCCGCGCACCGCTCTAACCAGATGCGCGCCAGCCTTCAGGATCACGGCATATCGATGGCCGCCCGCCTGTCCTGCGAACGGGCAGCATCATCGAAAAGCACCACGCATTTTTGCTGTCAGGCATCTTTTCCGTCTGCACTCGGTGCACTCTAAGCAAACGGCTCAGTCACTACTGTCAATTGCGCGACAAAGTTGTCGATCGGCCTCAGGGCTTCGTAGCGAGTCTTTGTATCTTGTCGACATCGATGACTACGAGACTGGCATATTCGATGAGCAACGCGCCATCTTCCTGAAGCTTATGCAAGATCTTATTTACCGATTGCCGAGATGTACCGACCTGCAGTGCAAGGTCTGCTTGGGACAGGTGAACCTTAAGACGAATACCTATCTTGTCCGGCCGCCCGAACGATTGGGTCGCCGTCAGAATGCGGCTTGCAACCCGAGCCGTGAGGTCGTCCAAGTGAGATTCCGCGGTGAACACACTCAGCAAGCGCATTTGCCTTGTCATCAGGCGAAGTAACGCGTCTTCGAAAGATCTGTCGCCAACGCGCAGACGATTGAAAGAAGCTTGATTGATCACCTGTACTTCGACATCGTCTCCCGCTTCGGCGGTTTGGGGATACGGCTCCTGGTCGATGCACGTACTGACGCCAAAGCAGTCGCCAGGCTCAAAAAACTTGTATATCACTTCGCGCCCATTGGCTCGCGCGACCACCAAGCGTACCGTCCCGCGCACGATGCGATACATCTGGCTACCGCGCTCGCCTTCCGTATAAATTAATGTGCCCGCTGGGAAACGGCTTTTGCGCGCTTCCCGCAGAAAGGCGGCACGAGCGTCGTCTGACAACCACTGAAAGAGGTCAAAGGGAGCGTAGCGCTCAATCATGGCCTGGGGATGCTCTGATCTATTCGGTCTGACAGATTCATGGTGCGTTGACCACGGCAGGCATGCGCCTGTCGAGGTGGGACGCCCCGACGATGTGAGCAGACGGAACCAGTTTCAACTGCTTGTAAAGAAATGATGTGGTGATGATCTGCAGGCACAAGTGGCAGCACGCAGTTTGCAAAGACGGTCCACCTAGGCCTGCGCCATGCGCCACCACCTTCGAACCTTCTGTTCATCATACCGGCTGTGAGATCTTGCATGCAGAGGATACACCACGCCTAGCTTGGAGGTGAGCCACGGTGATGCATCGAGTTTAGGTTCGAGATGACCTGTCGATCGAGGTGTAGGTTGTGCAGCACAGTAGTGAGACCGAGCAGCGTCGGACGATGTTTCGCACAGTGGCCGCGGGGGCGCTCGAGCTACGTGTGCATCAGACTTTCAATTCAACCCGCGCCCTCGCTGCTGAGCCCACGTCCAAGACGCGCCATTACTGTTCACCGCAGCGGTCATTGTTTGACCGAGGCGATTTTCTAGAACCGACCGCCATGGCACCAAACTAAATTTGATACCGTCATCCAACATGGCAAACCGTCCGCTAGCCAGCAGCATGTTGCGACGATAGACCCCGCTGACGTGCTCGCCATCAGCCACCAGACAATGGGTCAGTCCGGTCTCCCTGGCGATGTCCTTCGCCGCCGCCGCGATGTCCCGCTCGCGCAGTGTCGCTAACAGATTGCTTGCCAGGGTCACGCGCTGCCCACGTCGCCCGGCCAACCCCTGCTCCACCAGAAAATCCACCCTCTTTTGCAACGCTTCGCGCACCTCGCCGCCGAAGCCGCGGTCGCCGACGTCAATGGCACCACCGATCAGCTGCCGATCCAGCCACGTAGCGCCGATCGCGCGCACCTGCCTGACAATCGACAGGTGCGAGCGCAGCGCTACCGACACACCACCCAGCCTCTGGGCGTCGTACTTCCTGCCCCGATCCAGCAGATCCGTCGGCACTCGCCAGACGCCCTCGGCCATGCGCTCCACGATGCCAGCCCGGCGCAGGGCTTCCAGCCGATGAACGTGGGTCAGGACAACTTCGTTCGGCTCGCGCCCCGACATGGCCTGCGCACCGGCGATGGCCACGTGATGATCGGCGCGGTAGATACCGCCAGCTGCCAGCGCGGCGATGTTCCGGTCCACCATGCGAGGACCAGTTGAAGCGCGCGCCTCGACCACACCATCAAGTGGGTATTGGCCCAGATCCGCCTTCGCGGGCAACGCAATGTAATGTGCCTTGCCGTCCATGCCATCCACGACCAGATAGCCGCGGTCGTGCCATTCGCCGACCAACCCCTTGCCCGCCACGCGCCCGATAACCGGCGGAGCATCGCCGCCGGGCTCGGACATCGCCAGCTCGCGCGACGCGCCGCTCATGGCCCGCTGCATCGTGCGGATGATGTCGCCACGCTCGCCCAACGCGCGCAACACCTGCTCGACATCCGGACGCAATGTCCATTCGCCGGGCGCGTATTGGTCGGCTAGCCCCATGCGCTGGAGCAGCTGCAGACGGCCGATCAGCAGCGTGCGTCGACGCCCCTGCGGCAGGCGTTCAAGTCGAATTGTCCCGACCCGCGCCTCGCGGTGCAGCGTGCGATCCAGGCCCGTCCAGCGTTCCTGTGTTACTTCATGCTGCAGGCCTTGCTGGACCTCCCGCTCGGTGCGCGGCCCCAGCCACGCGGTGGCCAGTTCCGCCGCGCGTTCGCGCATGCCGTGGGCGATGTAGTCACGCGAGATGACGAGGTCCTTGCCGGTGTCGTCCTTGCCGCGCAGCACGATGTGCGTGTGCGGATTGTCGGTGTTCCAATGGTCGACCGCCACCCAGTCCAGGCGCGTCCCCAGGTCGGCCTCCATCTGCTGCATCAGCGTGCGGGTATAGCGATGCAGGTCGTCGAGCTGCTCGGCATCCTCGGGCGAGACGATGAAGCGGAACTGGTGACGATCCCCGCGGCCACGTGCCTCGAAGGCTCCCAGGTCGGCCTGGTCTGTCGCCGGACCGTAGGCCTGACCCGGTTCCCCTCCGCGCCCCACGCCCTCGCGCTCGATGTAGCGCAGGTGCGTCGTCGTCGAGCGTGGCCCTGCCTGTTTGAGATTCACGAGCCGGGTCTTGATGGTCACGCGACGCGCGTTGAGTGGCAAGGTGCGACTGGTGAAGCGTGCGGCGACATGTCCGCGTCCCAGGCGCGCACCAGGGCGTGCGGCCGTCTTTCGCAGCGATTTTCCACCGGCCTTGCTGGCTTCCCGAAGTACCTGCGAGACGAACCGCTGCGAGCGGTTCTTCGGCGCGCCGGGACGCACGCGGAAGCGGTCGTCGTCCTGTCGGCTCATGGCACGCTGTCCGGCCAAACACAGTAAAGCTTGGCGAACAAGGCACGTGCCATCCTCAAGGCATATGCAGGTTTCGCGCCACGCACGGCACGTCGTCGCTCCGAATGCGTGCCGCCCTTCCCCACGTGCAGACAAGGCTTTCGACGCGCAGCCGTGCCGCGTCCTTTTATCTTGCCCTGCGCTCTTGCCTTTCGCTCTGACTCAGGTCTCCGGCAATCCGGTGGCGCGTTACGACGTGGCGCCTGTCCGCCGGCAAGCCGCGGCACTGCGGCCGAAGGGTCACTGTCGGGACAGACCTTTGTCAAAGGAAACGACCTTCCAACGACGAATGACATGACAGGCCGACGCCGGTTCATTGCGCGCCCTCGATGCGTAACGGTTGTGCCTGCCCGATCACCGCGAACACCGTCACCGGCCCGAAATACCGACTGTCGAACGACGCCGGGCTGTCCGTACTGAGCAGGAACAATTCGCCGCGTCTCAGTCGCCGACAATGTGACCAAGCGATAAGTTGTCGACCTGCTCCGTCGACCGGCAATGTGGCGGCAATGGCTACACCGTCGATGCGCACGGTTCGGCCGCGGATGCAAACCTTCTGCGGCGCCAGGGCGACGATACGCTTCAACAACGGAACATTCGACGGCAGGTAATGACGCCGCGCCGCCAGAGCCGCAGGCTCTGCGGGAACATGCACCAACACGATGTCGCCTATGTGCAATGCAAGTGCCGGTTCAATGCGATACCAGCCGACCGGGACGCTGGCGGAGGCGTTGTAGATCACGCGCGGCATCGGCCGCACGAACGAGGCCCACGCCAGCGAGGCGAAGGCCGCCGTTGCCCAGAGCGACAGCGCGACGCGCGAGCGCCAGCGCGATATCACGACAGCACCCGGCCGGCGAGCCAGGCGGCATGCTGCCCGGTGGTGTACGCCGGCAACGGCATGCCTGCGTCGAGCCGGTGATGCACTGTGCGCCAGTACGCGGGCGACACGTCCACCGGATCGATGCCCAGCGTCTCGATGGCGTCGACCAGGGAGAGCACGGCGCGTACCTGTCGCTGGCCTTCGGCCTGCACGAGAAGCGCCGCTCCCGGCTCGACGCCAGGAATGCGCTGCATGTTTTCGGTCCGCCCGCAGGCCTGCAGAACCAGCAGTTGCGAACGCACCGCGCCACCGTCGGCGGTCTCGCAGCGGACACGTGCAAGGTGCGCACCCGGCGTGAACAAAGCACAGTCCCGCCAGCGATCCTGCCTCAGTCTTTGTACCGGATGACCGAAGCGCAGGTAGAGGTTGAGGCGACGCTCGATGAAGGCCAGCGATACGCGCGTCAGCCGCGTGGTGGCTGGCAATCCGGGCAGCGCATGAAGTGGCAAAGGCTGATCTGTCGGCTGCGCAGCCGATGCCATCGGGAGCGAGATTGTCATTGCATGCCCTCCAGCAAGTAACGATTCACTAGCGCATCGGGTTGCGGCGGTACCGCGAGGCTCTGGAGCAGCCAGCGGTGGTCACGGCCTCGTTCTTGGCGCTGGCGAGCAGCCACCGGCAGTTGTCCACCGAAGCGCGACGCTGCTACTACCGTTAGGTCTTTAGTGTTAGAAGCGTTAGGACCGCCCGAAACCCGCCGCGCCACAGCGTTTTCGACGCATGCCTGCGCCTGATGGCACGAACACTCTGCGCCCGATAGCACGTCAGCGCGCACGTCTGATGGCACGACGCCACCCACCGGTTGTCCCGGCGTTATCCACCGGCGCGCACGATTGGGCGTGCATCGAACGGCGCCGGCCGGAACGCGAGCGATTCGATACCGTGCGCATCGCGCTGCACCGTGAGCAGGTAGCCCGGCAGCGACTGCCGCGTCGCCAGGCGACGGATGTCGAGGGCAAAGTCCGCGTAGCGCGCCAGGCTGCCGGACTTCAAGTACAGGTGTCGCAGCTCGAAGCGCCAGCCTTGGCGCTGGCGTCCGCCATGCTTGCGCACCAGGCGGTACAGCCAGCGCTCGATGCCACCGGTGAGCCGGAAATACGCCGGGTCGATGGTCAGCACCAATGCCTGCTCGACGACGCCGGCGTAGAACCAGTCCGGAAGGATCAGCTCGATGCCCTGCGGCTGACCGCCCGGTTCGGCACGCTCCGTCCACTCGTTGATCCAGGAGAAACGGTGCAGGCGTCGCCCCGTGGTCTCGCGGATCGAGGTCGCCACGCTCGTGGACTGCAACCGGTCCAGCGCCGCCTTCAGGCGCTGGTAGTCGCGCACCGACGTGCCGCGACCGATGAAGCGCAGGATCTCGTAAGGGGTGGCCCGCATCCGCCGTGAAGTGCGGATGCCGGCATCGCGCGCCTGCACGATCTGACTGGCCGTCCAGATCAGGATATCCGCATCCCAGATCGTGGCAATGCCATGTTCGGCGGTGCCCTCCACCCGTACCGTCACGCCACCTGTGCGGAAGTCGATCGGCGTGGTGCGCCGGCCCTTGGCCAGCGAAAAGAACGGATAGGCCATCAGGTCCTGGGCATCGCGTGGCGCCATGTCCCCCGGCAACGCACGAAACAGGTCGAGCTGGACGCGCTCGCCGGCGCAGGCGGCCATCGATGGAATGCTCAGCGTCCACGGGCAACAAGACCGGCACGACGGGCTGCATAGTCGGGGTCATAGGTCGACTCGAAGCTGCGCGCGTCGGCCCAGGCCTCGAGGTCGGCGATGGCATACATCACGCGCCTACCAAATTTGCGAAAGCGGGGGCCGCCGCCGATCACGCGCTGCTTCTCCAGCGTGCGTGGTGAAAGTCGCAGGAAGGTGGCGGCCTCGTCGTTGGTCAGGTAGCGGGCCGACGGCATGGATGGTGCGGGCGACGGTGCAATGACCCGCACGGCCGTCGGTTGTAACGGTACAGGTCTCATCGGATCGGACTCCATCAGGCAGGGACGCCGGCGAAACCAGCGCTGCCGGATGGAGCTAGTCTCGGCACAACCGATCGTCCTGGGGAGGGACGTTTTCCAGCTCATCAAAAGCGTCCCTGCCCGTTGACCTAGCCCAGTAGCAGGCGTCGGTAGTCACCGTGCATGAACGCCTGGCCACGTCGTATCGCGCGGCGCACCTGGGCGCGCAGGTCGCTGTCGCCGTGCCATTGCGCCGCAACGACAGCACGGCCAAACCACACCTCGGCCACTTCGCGTTGCGAGGCGCCGGCCAGCGTGCCGTCCAGCGCCTGCAGCGCTCGCAGGTGTCCCAGCGCAGTAGCGCCGGGTCGACTCCTGGCGACGGCGGTAGGTACGGCGTGCGCCGCATCGAGCCAGGTCAATTCAGCCCCGATGGCGCGCCAATGCTCCTGAAGGTGATGGTCGGCGCGCACCGCGAAAGAATGCGGCATGCCGTCCTCCAGGATGGGGGACAGCGCTGCGCGGAGAATATGACCGGCAAACTGGCACTTGAGGAACAGTCGGTTCCCGTCATGTACCAGGCGCTTGTGGCCCGGGAAGCGCCAGAGCCGAAACGGCAGTGCGTCGCTGGATACATCCGCGTCCGGGTGGATCTGCACCAGGCGTTTAGGAGCGGGCATCCAGTCGGGTGTCGCCTCGCGGGCATCGCGCGCGGGATCTTCCAGCAGGCGCAAGCCCCAGTGATGCGCCACCCCTGCCGCGTGAGGACGGTGACACCGCCAGTCCTGTTGATAGTCCGGATGACGACGCAGGTATTCCCAGGCCAGCGCCGGACCGTCCAGATGCAGCATGTACAGGTAGGCAGCGATCGGATGCCACCACACAGCCGTTGAAGAGACCATGGCGCAACTTCCCTGTCGGACAGGAAACAATCGCCATGACCTGTTCGCGCGTACCCGCCTTCGCAGGTGCGCAACTACTGACGCAACACGAAGCGCACGCCGGGCTCAGGACCCATGCACAAACGACGGCAGCGCTCCGCCCGGACCAGCCATGACGGCGAACCGCGCCACCCTGTCGTCCGCGGCATCGGCAAGGATGCCGAAGAGCCTGAAGGATGGGGAGACCGATTGGGTCTGCGCCATGTCACGACAGGACACGCTGCCGATGAATGCATCTGGTGTCTGAGTGCAGACCGGAAAAGACCGAATGCGACGGGGTCGGAATGAAGCGATAGCTTCCCCCCCGCAGATCATCGCTTCGCTCAGTCGGTGATCGAACCGTTGGCGCGTGCGAGTCGTGTGTATTCGGACAGTGACCGTTGCGCGGCGAAGTACAGGTCGCGCGTGATCGGTAGGCCCATTGGACCACGTACCGAGGCCAGCTCAGACAATCGCACACGACACAGTTCGGGCATGCCGAGCCCCAGGTCGCACAGGCCGAATGTGGTATCGCCATCCTCGGAATCGAGTTCGGTGAGCAGCCAGGTCGCGTGCGCGTCCGGTGTAAACAACCTGACCACCGGCTCCGGGTCGAGTTCCTGACCGTCGGCACGTGCCTGTCCATTGGCGATCAGTTGGATGCGCTGCTCAGCGGTGATGAGTGTCTTCACGGTCGCTTCCCGGGTTCGCTCCAGGCCGGCACGAGGCGAGATGATGTCGCCGCATGAGTTAAGTTTAACGTGGTTTTAGTTGCGCTGTAAATCGACGCTTCTGCTCATGCAGAAGCGAGCGATCCAGCGCGGCCGGCCGGTTGGCGCGACCACTTTCGATGCCGAACTGGCCCAGGCCTTCGGTGCCGTGGTGCGCGCCCAGCGAACCGGACAAGGCATCGCCCAGGAAGCACTGGCCAACCTGGCGGGCATCGAGCGTTCGCACATGGGCAAGATTGAGCGCGGCGAACACATGCCGACCTTGGCCATCCTTTTCAAGATTGCGCGCGGGTTGGGATGCAATCCCGCAGAATTGATCGCAGAGACCAACCATCACCTGAATCGGGTAGCCCGACGATAAGATCTCTTCGCGCTCGGCCAGGCTGAGGGCTCCTTCGGATCGGTGTCGCTGCCGGGGTCGGTTCCCGCCCGGCTCCGCGAGGAGCCTTTGAATCGATGAATAGTTGCGGTCAAACAACTGGGCGATCTGTTGCAAAGACTTGCCCTGCTGCCAGCGCTCCCACATCCGGGCCTTCTGGCTATCGCTGTAGTAGATCCTCTTGCGGTACTTCATCTGCAACACTCCTGCTGCTGCTCTGGCAGCTTCCAATCTGTTGCATCCACCGATTGAATCTGCCGCCATTTTCAGACGTTCGCCGATCTCTACTCAAAGTGGGGGCTGCCCGTCTCAGGCAGCCGGCAAGAGAGTTGGGCAGCATGTGGGGGACGTCGTGACGCCGCCTCCACGCTATGTCTCCGTCTTGACGCGTCAGAACGACGGCCCGAATAGGCGGCCGCACGTTCACATCCATCCCATTGGCATCAAGCGCGGAACATTTTGCTTCCGCCTCGTTGGACCTGAATATACGAAACGTATATAGTTCGTATATTCCAGCCTTCTGCCGAGGATTCGATGGGCATTGTGAAAATTGACGACGAGCTTCACGAGGAGGCCCGTCGGGCCAGCACGGTCATGTGCCGCTCGATCAACGCCCAGGCCGAGTTCTGGATGAAGATCGGGATGCTTGCCGAGGCGAATCCGACCCTGTCCTTCAACGACATTGTGAAGATGCAGTTCGAGGTCGCACAAGTGGGCATGGCTGGTGGGATGGCCGCCTGAAATGATCAAGACCCCCAGCGAGCTGGCGCTGATGCGAACTTCGGGCAAGTTGCTTGCGTCTGTCTTCGAGATGCTGGATGAGCAGATTCTTGCCGGTCTGTCGACGATGCAGGTCAATGACCTGGTCGAGCAATTCATCACGGTGGATCTTGCCGCGCGGCCGGCGAGCAAAGGGCAATATGGCTTCAAATATGTCCTGAACTGCTCGATCAATCACGTCGTGTGCCACGGCGTGCCCGATCCGGACGAGATCATCCGGGACGGCGACATCATCAATCTCGACATCACTCTGGAAAAGAACGGCTTCATCGCGGACTCGAGCAAGACCTATCTCGTGGGCAATCCTCCACCGATGGCGCGCAGGTTGGTGCGGGTGGCACAAGAGGCGATGTGGAAAGGGATAGAGCAGGTGCGTCCCGGAGCGCACATGGGTGATATAGGTTCCTCGATTGAACGGCATGCCAAGAAGAACGGCTATTCCGTCGTGCGGGAATATTGTGGCCATGGCATCGGCCGGGAGATGCACGAAGAACCCCAGGTGCTTAATTTCGGTCGGCCACGCACCGGCCTGAAGTTAAGGGAGGGGATGGTGTTCACCATCGAGCCGATGGTGAACCAGGGTACCCGCATGGTTTCAACTGAACGGGACGGATGGACGGTTGTCACCAAGGACCGGAAGCTGTCTGCTCAATTCGAGCATACCGTCGCGGTTACTGGGGACGGCGTCGAGGTGCTGACTTTGCGCGGCGATGGGACCTAAACGCCCTTGTCGATAGGCCGATCTTGGTCAGCATGACTGAACACGTGTGTGAATAACCCCAAGGTCTTTCCGCTGCCGAAGGAGCCATGCGTCTCTTGCAGTGGCGACGTCGACGTCTCCCCCAAACTGAGTAGCACGAAGCTTTAGAGTCCGATCCCAACTACAGCACACGGTCACAACGAAGGTAGGACGCCATCAACTTTTCAGTTCCAGGCGGTGAGCGCCTACAGTCGGCAGGTCGTTGTCCATTTTGCGCGACTCTCTCAGCCTTGCGGCAGCAAGCGGCGAACGGCTGTGATCGTCTCACGCCAACTATCGGCGACCAGTTGGAGTACGCGGGCATCGGCTTCGCCTTCATTCTCTACCTCGAACCAGTCTTCGTTGTGCTTGTTGATGCGGTCGCGATAACCCGAGCCCTTCCCCCATTCGCTCGTGCAGGCCTTCCAGAAGTTGGCGTCATCGGTCATCTCGTCCGAATGAATGCTCTGCCCAACCAACTGGGCCTTTCGGACTAGTGCATCAAAGCTGGCTTCCACCGCCCGAACGGTCTGACGAATCAGATCATGGGCATCACTGAACTGATCGTCCTGCAGCAAGTTGTCCGCAATCTCTTTGAATCCTTTTAGCTTTGGCTCAGCGATCCCTGCCGCAATGCGACGGGCACCATGGCTGAGCTGATGGGCATAGTTGAGATTCCACCAATCACCATCCCGCACGACGGCGGCATAGACCGTGCGCGGATGCGCCACGCCCACAGCTGCCACAAGACTGTCATGAACGTGGCGCTTGGTTTTACTCGGAGCTTCTTCGTTATGGTCCAACCAGACGATCAGGCGCCTGGCGGCGGCCACCATTGCCTCCCGAGCCTGATCTTTCTCGTAGTTTTCGAGCGTGGCTTTGGCGCCAGCGATGATTTCGCGCAGCCCGTTACGCTGCCACTCTTGCGCAGCAGCGATGCGTGTAAGGATGAAGTTCCGCAATTGGTCGGGTGCGTCTTCCGCGGCATTGAAGAACAGGACAGGCAAGTGGCCGAGCCCCATCGGTTGTAGCTTCAACTGCACTTCTTCGCCCTTGACTTCGTATCCTTCTTCGGTCGACTGAACCGGGAATCCGTTGTCCTTGACGGCGAGCGCCTCGCCGGGACGCGGCAGTGCGAGGATTATCGCGTGGCTGTCTAGCGTCCGAACGCCACCTTCCCGCGCACGGGTCAGCAATTGCCGAACGGCAGTTGCTGGCGCTTCGTTGAACACAGTGCACAGCACGACCACTGTGTGCGTGTCATCGAAATGAACTTCGAGATCGCCACGCTCCGCGATGTCGTCGATGCCTTGCGTGTCGATCAGCGTGACCGAAACCGACTCGTCTCCCAGGATCGCAACGGGCACGACAAGCTCGATCCGGCGTGGCAGCGTAAATTCCTCGCTGCGGCCGTTGTTGACACGTTCGAAGATTTCCTGAAGCCAATCGAGCGGCGGCTTGCCCATGGTGTCGTCGTGCCAGATATCCCGGCGACCGCGCTTGTGCAACTCCATACGTGACAGAATTTCCACGGAGAGCGACTTCGCATCGGGGAACTTTCCGGCCAATTCGCGGGCTTCATCGACTGCGGGAATAACCGTGCCGTCCGGGCGCTTTTCGCTGCGACGCCGCCGCAACCCGGTCATGCTCCGCAATGCACGCTCGACCTCCCGCGAAATTCCGGGCGAGGCACCACCTTCGCCAGTATCGTCTTCGGCCCGCGACGCCTGCGGAGGGTTCACGAGAAAATGTGCGAAGTCGGATACGTGCTGCCGCACTTCGTCCTCGGTGCACGGTTCAACGATAAGCCCGTATCCGGGGCCACGCCGAACATGCACTTCACAGATCGTTATTCCACCGGCGCCCGTCTCCAGAACAGCTTTAGGCATGCCCTTGCTAGCGGATATTTCGAGACCTTCAGCGCGACAAATCGCTGTCGATTTACCTACCGCGATGGTCCCGATGAAAGCCGCTCGATAGCGCTTGTCTGCCACACCAGCGGCGTTGGCCATTAATTCTTCCTGATATCGGACCAAACGGCGCTCGTAGAACTGCTTCACATCAGGTCGTTCAGCAAGCGCATGCACTTGCTGCGCGGTTTGTTCCGCTTCCCAGAGGAGGTCAGCATCCGAGTCGCCGAGGGGCGGTTCCGGGATCATCTGCCACCTACGCTCCAGCACTTCCCGCAGCTTCAGCGCATCGGCCGTGCCGATGCCATCGAGCACGATCTGCAACTCCTCCGGCGCCAGCGGTCGGTCGCCGTTCTCCACGCGAGATAACACCGCCGCGCTCCAAGTGAGTTTCTTTGCCAGTTCGTTCTGCTTCAGTCCTGCTTCATCGCGTAAGCCCGCAATGCGTTTGCCGATCGCCGCGTCTCTGTTCATGGTCGCCTCCAAGATGAAGAAACGATACCGCAATGTTTCGGCAACGTCAATCGCAACGTTTCTATGAGGCGTTGCCGAGGCCTCGCTTGCGCGATTGAATCGGCGGCGGGCGTTGTAAGGACGCGCTGGATCTGCTGACCGCCGTCGGCGTGACGCCCGGCGCAACGCTGTGTGCAGACAAAGGCTACGACACGCAGGACTTCCTCGTGGCGCTGAAGCAGCGCGGGATCAAGCCCCACATTGCCCGCCACACCAAAGGTCGGTGCAGCGCCGTCGACCATCGCACCGCCCGTGGCAAGGGCTACGCGATGAGCCTGCAGGTTCGCAAACGTATCGAGCAGGGCTATTGGCTGGATCAAGACCGTCGGCGGTCTGTGCAAACTGCCGCTGGTCACGCTGGCGACCGTGCGGGGCTGGGTGACTTGGACGTTTGCGGCGTACAACCTGATCCGGCTAGGTGGCATCGGCGAGCGGTGGAACCCGTCGCCGACTTGATCAACCGCGGGAGACGTGCGCCTGAAACTCGCAGATCCATCCGAAATTCCCCCGCCATGCGTGGCCATCCACAGTCGCGAGCTATCGGACGGCATCGAAGGGGCGCATTCTCAACAGCCTGCTAGGATGAAAATCAGGTGTCGTGTAGGCTGTTGATTTTGAGGATACGAGGCTCAACGCGATGACGCACCCACAAGAATTCGATAATTCAAATGGCTTTGCAGCCGGAATATACAGGCTAAATGCCTTTTATATTCGCATGTCGAGCCTGTTCGATTTGGAACCATCCGAAAGCGATCCACTTCCGATCGCAGTAGCAATGCATGCTCACGAGTACGTTCATTTTTTACACAATGCATCGACCACAGCAGGTCAAGCATATTTGCTCTCAAATCTCATGCTGCTTCGGGCGATGGCAGGCGGTTGTGACGATCAAGGTTACTTCCTCGGCCCTGACGAGATGGCAGAAGATGGAAGAGGTTTTTTGAGTTACACCGCAAACCTGATGCGTGCACAACTTGGATCAACAAGTGCGAACCACCTTGATGGCTTCACAGACATTGCCCGCTGGAAGTATGATGATCCCAAGATAAATGAAATCAACGAAATTCCTTTCGCTATGGCTATCTTTAGCGCGGAAGATAAACATGGAACATCTGAAATTCAGGATGTAATGATCGGCCTGAGTTTTATTACGGAGGGGGTTGCTTACGAGGTGGATCGTGAAATACGGCGCTTAAGCGGAGTGCGAGAAGTAGATTTAGATGCACATACCGCCATTTTTCCTTATCGAGCCTATCGTGAGATAGTTCGATATTGGTCAGGCCGAGAGCTACAAGCCCAAGAACTTATCGCTATAGGCGTCGCCGCGTTAGCGCATCAATTTTCAGGGCTTGGTCTCGTGGAAATATGCAATACACTGAAAATTACAGACACCCCACTGAATAAGGTGATTGAAAACGTAATTGCAAATTGCCGTAATGATGCAGCACACATCCTGGCTGCACTTCGAGAACAGCGTAAGGATCTAAGCAAAGGTGACGTGATTTGGACGGCTATGGGAGAGTACATGAAGCTGGCCGAAGCTGGTGCTAATCTGCGTCGAAATCATTTCGCCCCCGAGTTTGCATTTATTAACGCACCATTGACGCCAGAAGATTTCAGAACGCGCATGGGCGCGATGCTTGACTGCCTTGTCATCCAAGAAAAGCCCAACGATGCCCTTGACATGTACTGGATCGGCCCTGGTTTAATTGCGGACACCGACAGAGCGGCCAGTTGCCTCGGAGCCCTTCAGTCAGCTTTGCATTTCAACCAGCTCCACCTTAAAACCGATGGCTCTACCGTAGCCACGACCACCCTAGCAAACCGGACAATTCCTTGCCCATTTGCAGGTGGATGTGCAACAGAACGCAACGATAAATATCCCACAGCCTGCAAATCGGCTCCGTGGCTACGCTTTACGCCATCACAGCCCGGCGAACAGGTTTGCTGGTATGCCGCAGGTGTCAAAGCCCTTAGAAACCCCAAAAAAACCTCTTACGAGGCCACGGTGGCGGTGGGGATGTAGCTGTACCGCTGCGAGCGGCTTTCGTGCGGGGTGTCGGCGTAGATAGACGGGGCCACGGCGCGAATCTGGTCATCCGACAGCGGATAGTCGGAACGCAGCGCTGGGGAATGGGAAGCGAAACGGGATGCGAGTTGCATGGTCTTTCTCCTGACAAGGGTTGGCTGTTGAAACCCCACCGGATTCCTAGATTCGGAGCCCGCTTTGGACTCCCGTCGGGGTCGGCGCGGAGACCTGGGCCAGCCTCGTTGCCACCGTCTTTCCTGAGTTCATCGCCCGCGACGGTCAGGAGCGCGCGGATGGGTGCCGTCAAGGAAACAAGCGCCGGGTTGGTGCGGCCCGCAGGCGCAGCCGAGGACACGGCCCGGCGCGCCTTGACGGCGCACGGCCGCGGGCTACAGTCGCGGACAAGGGGATGAAGTCAGGAAAGGCGGATCGACAGGCAACGGCCGCTGCGTTGGCGCAGACCCCACTCAAGCGAAGCGCGCAGGGCCGGATCGAGAATCCGGGCCGTAGGCGTCAGCGATGGAAGCCCGAAGGGGCGAGACGCCGCAGGTGGCTCGATGCGAAGCCGACAGCGCAATCCGGCTACGCCGGAGACGCTCAAGATGGGCGCATCTTGACGAGCCCGTTTGTCAGTACGATGGCGAGCGAAGGACGACTCTCCCGCGAACGGTGATCGGTGAAGAACCCCGCTGATCAGCGACGACTACCAGATAAAGGTCGTCATCTACCAGATAAAGGTCGTCATAAAGAGCGAGCCACATTGCGGGCAGGGACTCCGTCCCCCCATTGAATCACCCCATCGAAACTCACAATTGACGCACACATACCGCGGA
>Ga0307375_10000524_pt1 | contig 47764 bp, 67 predicted proteins | sample TR1MG_FD_202531 | JGI IMG/M metagenome (GOLD analysis project Ga0307375, IMG submission 202531) | Soil microbial communities from Risofladan, Vaasa, Finland - TR-1 | ecosystem: Environmental > Terrestrial > Soil > Coastal area > Acid sulfate soil | place: Finland: Risofladan, Vaasa | collected...
TATCGGAAGATGTCTAATAAGATAACAGGCCAATAAAGATTGGTACGCCTAAATATAAAAATAAACACACATAACACACTTGAATCTCACTCACTATAAATTCCAAACTAGTTATAATAAAACCATTAAATATGGCCTTTATTATTATAAAAACGCAAAAGAGAATTTAGTGCAAGCAGGAGAAATAAAAATCAATAAAACAGCAAAGACAGTAATATGGTGCGCAAAAAACTAGTAAAAATTCTAGTAAGAGATTTACTAGAACATAAGATATTGTTTTTAAGAAGGAAATGGCCAGTTTGTTTCTCTAGTAATAGAGTAGAGAAAGAAATAATTATATATTATAAAAATATCCTTTTTCAGTAGATATACTAGTACTAGAAAATGGCAAAAAATTCTTTCATTTCAATATGATACAGCTAGTAAATTTCTTACTAGAAATCTTACTAGAAAATTTTCAGAGAAATATCACTTAAATATGAAACTTATTTATTCTACACTTTCATTTTATATACTTTTACTTCAATCCATTCCTTTCATTTTAAAACTGTAAAACATATTCTTTAATTCACTGTTTATAATACTTTACAGATACATACACTTTTCTTTTTTTTCTTTTTATCTTTTAAACTGTACAATTCATTCCTCTATACAGTGTTTATAGTGCTTTACAAGTACATATGTTTTTCTACTTGACAACTTACTTTTTCAACTGTATATTAGTATTATGAAGAACAAAAAGAACATAAAAATATTCAGGCTAATCTAAAAGACTGCTCAATCCATCCTTGTTCTTCATATGGGTAGTTTTTATAAAGATTAGCCTGTTTCTTTTCATTTCATAAGGGGATGGGATGTATGAACGCTAGTAGTTATATGGTTCAATAAATGGGACTTTCCTGTAAATTCTTCAGAGAAAACACACAATTTCCACATATATATACTGAAATTCTAATTTTCTTTGCTGATTGGATAGTAGCAAATCTTTTCACCCATCTTGTTTTCTGGTACACAAAATCTCATCAAACTACATATATAAAAACAATTGAAGAATGTTGCACTACTTGTAATTGTACGGAAGAATGCTTAGTAGAAAAACTAAGTGTTATTGCATATGAAATTCATGGAACAAAAGAAGAGCAATTAACTCAGAAAAATAGAGCTCTCTATTTTAGAAATGGTTTCTCAAGACAAAAGGATGAAAGTGCAATGCACTATAAAAAAAGACTTGAACATTATAAATTAGATTTTATAAAGTACAGTATTTCTTACAGCTTCAACGAGAATGGCATTTATTTCACGATAGAGGCACCAAAAGTCATTCAGGCTGTGGTAGAGCAGTTTATGTTTCTACCTGCTAAAAAACGCAAATTAGAGCCAAAACGAGAGGATATTTATGATAGGTTAATAAACTATTGGAATTCAATTGAAATTACTCCGAAACATCGGAGGGGATCAAAGCGATATGCTTTAGTACGTAAGTATTTGAAAGCATTGATGAATGGTACTTTTCTAACATTTTATGGAATAAAAGAGGGCTCTTTTACTTGTTTGAAAATTACAAACAAGTATCAGGGAAATTATGAGTTTACAGAAACAGAGATAAAACGAGTGTTAAAACAATTAGCAAGTTTATTTATTGAGGGTTATGTGATTGATGGTTGGCGACCAACAATGAAAGGAAAAAGTTTATGCACTTTATTATATGATCCATATTTAAATTTTTCATATTTTTTTATTGTTTTGATGAACGCTCCAAAGATGAAAACTACAATAAAGATTTATGACAAGTCTAAATATCTTTCTGATGTAAATAAGATTGTACAGTTACTTCCGTATAAGTATCATGATGAAAAAAGTAAGGAATTTATTTCTAATGGGATAAATGAGATTTATGAGTACCACCAAAGGAATTTAAAAAAGCTTGGTAATAGAACACTATGTAATTTTAATTCTTTTCTTGGGTTATATAGAAATTTCATTTCTTTGAGATGTAATGGTATTCTTCCACAGTTTATTGGTAATACCAATTGCACTTATTGGTACAGATTTTGTTCATTTTTGAAACAAGAGATTTCTGTGGACATTCACCAATTGAAATAAATTTTTTTATGAGTGCCTTGACAAACCTTATTTGAGTTATTATAATTAATATTAATTAGTTTTGATTCAGAAATTAGAAAGAGGTGCCGTTTTGAAAAAATTTGCAGATGATTTATCAGATGAGAAAAAAACAGAATTGAAAAAATATTTAGCTGACGTATTTGGAGAGCATCTTTTCTGTACCTTGGTTTATGGAGGTATATATAGTGGAGACGTGGAGAATTTACGTGAAAAGGCTAAGATTATAAGAAAAAAAATAGTTAATGATATTACAGAAGGTTTAGCTTAAAGTATGTGAGTTAATTAAAGATGACATCGAAAAAAGGGTATAAAGAAAACAAGCATCGACCAGAATACAAAAACTGGTGGAAAAGATATTTTGCAAAAAGAACTTGCAGAAAAATAAAAAAGGAGAGAGATGGCTCAAGAAAAGATTGAATACATACTTGAATACTCACGTCCTGGAAAGGTTGGTTATAGTAAGAGCTTTAGAGGATATGATGAGAAAGAATATGCTCTCAATATAGCAAAGACGGTATTTGAGGATGTCTATAAAAAGGGGAACAGCAAAGTTAGAGTAGTTGAACAGAAAAGGAAAGTGATAAAGGTTTTTAAATGCTAAAGATAATTGAAGTAAGTGAAGATGGTAAAAAAATGGGATTAGAAATTGTATTGGGTGAAAAGACTTATTTCATTAGTTTTGCACAACATATATGGTCTGGAATTAGATTGGGAGTTTTTCCTTCTAATCACAGTAAGCCTCTAAAATGGACAAGGAAAGAAATTTATAAAAAAGAGAAAATATGAAACTTGTAGGATTTGAGTGCTGCAAAAAGTGTAATGGTACAGGATATATTGATGAATGGAAAAATGTGAATACTGTAGCAAAAAAAGATAGAAAGATTGTCGCGTATGATAATTGCCTCGAAAAGTGTCCAAATTGTGGTGGGACAGGAGCTATAACATTAGATCAAAGGATTGAAAAATGCAATTTGTAAGAAGAGCTGTAGACACAACAATTGAGCGGAATTTCATTGCTGGGCTTATTATTTCAGATCGATTTCTAAAAGAAGCACATTCTTTCTATAAAAGAGAGTTGTTACAAGTACCATTTTGTAAAACAATTGCAGACTGGTGCTTTGCTTATTTTGTTAAGTATGAAAAGTCTCCCGGAGTTACAATAGAAGATATATTTGATGCAAAGAAAAGAGAAGGACTGGATGAGGCACAAGCAACTCTAATTTATGATTTTTTGAAAGATATTTCTGATGAGTATGAGGAAGTAAAAGATTTCAATGTACAGTATAAATTAGATCAGGCTGAGAAGTATTTTCGTGAACAATCAATAAAAGCTCATTGTGCTGAAGTTTCTACTTCTTTACTAAATGATGACATTGAAGAGTCAGAAGCATTAATTGCTGGTTATAAAAGATTAACTAGACCAATAACTAGTGGTATTAAAGTATTTACAGACAGAGAGGCTATTGAAGATGCTTTAAAAGAAGAGGATACACTGTTCAAGTTGCCAGGAGTGTGGGGGGACGTGGTTGAACCGTTCGTTAGAGGTGACTTCCTCGGTATAATGGCCGCTTTTGGGAGGTCCAAAACTTTTTCGCTAATAGAAATAGCCCTTCACGCAGCAAGGCGTGGTTTTAAGACAGTATTTGTTTCTTTAGAAATGACTCAAAGACAAGTAATGAGAAGAATGCTAAAAAATATAATGAGGGAAACATTACATCCCTCTGTTGTCAGGATTCCAGTATTAGATTGTGCTTTACATCAGTTGAATGAGTGCTCAAATCCAAAGAGGACTTTTTGTGATTGTGAAATGAAAGAAATTGGGGAAGTTCCAAAAGAACATAAACCATGTACTGTTTGTGTTAATACAACAGAGTTTGTTCCATCTGTTTATATGGTATTAAGAGAAACAAAAGGAATTGATGTTGAAAGCGCAGTAAAAAGAGGTGCGTTATTACAAAGGATGATGAAAGAGGGAGATTTACGCTTACTTTGCTTTCCTGGTGGATCGATTACAGTTGATGATTTACGAGCATGTTTAGACAACATTGAATATTATGAAAATTTTGTTCCATCAGTAATATTGACAGATTATGCAGATTTTTTTAAACCAATTGGATTTTATAAAGAAACTCGACACGCAATAAATGAAATTTGGAAATCACATAGATCATTGGCACAGGAGAGGGATTGTCTTGTTGGTACTGTCACTCATACAAACAAAGAAACATTAGAAAGAAAAGTAAGGCAGGGAGATGCAGCAGAGGATTCAAGAAAATTATGGCATTTAACGAAAGCATTTTCTCTGGACCAAACAGAAGATGAGAAAAGATTAGGAATAATGGGGGTGTCTATGATGAAACAAAGAGAGGCAGAATTCCTTGTTTCTGATGAAATTAAGATTTTACAGTGTTTAGGAATTGGAAAATTTTATTTGGATAGTTATAAAGTTATTGAGAGGAAAGATGATGAGTGATAAAAAAGATTTTATTATGTATGTAGAAGAACGTATAGCATCAACAATGGTAAGGTATCTTGAAGATTACGGAACATTACATAGTATTGATGTAAGAAGAGATATTGCTAGTTTCCTGTTGGGTGTTTTTACAACATTGAGTGACTCAAATGCTATGACATCTATAGAAGAATGTGGGCTTCCTATCCTGTGTGATTTTGTAGCATATCAAGGACCAATAAAATTTTTAAAACTTAAAGGAAAAAAGATATGAAAAACATTAGTTATTTTACAGATAAATATTTTACAAGAGCAAAAGCAGTTTTAGAACATGAAGGTTTAAATCCAATTGTACGAGCACAAGTATTTTTAAGACAAGGACCAGGTGTTGTTGCTGGTATGGAGGAAGTAATCACATTATTAAAAGAACATACACCTGTTTTTTGTAATTTATCTGTTCTTCGTGATGGTGAAACTTATCAATCAGAGGAAACAATCCTTATTATTGAAGCACATATTCAAGATATTATTGAACTAGAAACAATTTACTTAGGTATTTTGTCAGCAGAAATTACAAAAAGAAATACTGAGTATGATCTTGATTTCACAGATATTATGCATAATATGGAAGAAATTGTATCTTTAGTAGATCCAAGACCAGTTTCCTATTTTGGGGCAAGACATTGGAGATATGATTATGATCCACAAATAGCTTACAATGCTTTTCTCGGTGGTGCTGCAAATTGTTCTACTGATGCTGGTGCAATGTCAAACAATGGAAGTACAGGTGTAGGAACAATACCACATGCATTACAAAATATCATGGCTTGGAAATATGGTTATAGACAAGCTGTTGTAAAGTCATTAGAAGCATTTAATGATACATTTGATTTATCTGTGACTAGAGTATCTTTAATTGACTTTTCAAATGAAGAAATTAATTGCGCAATTGATTCAGCAAGACTTCTTGGTAAGGATCTCTATGGAATTAGAATTGATACTTGTGGTGAAAACGTAATGCAAGGAGCATGTAAATGCAAAGAGGATTATTCCTTATTTAGGGTTTGGCAGAACCCAATGGAATTAGATATTCCACCTGAGGATGAAAAATACTGGTTTGGGACAGGAGTTACAGTTAGTGGGGTTTATTCAGTGAAGAGAATACTTGCTGAATGTGGTTATGGTTGGGTAAATATTATGCTCTCAAGTGGGTTTGGGAATGCAGAAAAAGTAAAAGCATTTTTAAGAGCAGAACACATATTAAATACACAATTGTTCGACTCTCTTGGTGTTGGTGGAATATTCCCTGCTTGGACAGCTACAATGGATATTGTTGGTGTAAAAGGTACTTGGGAAGAGGATTTCCAACCAATCAGTAAAATTGGTAGAAAGTATAAACCGAATGATAGATTAGTGAAATACTAAGGAGTGTAAAATGAAAGAGATATTTTTAGCAGTTGATATTCAAAATGATTTTATTGAGAAAGATGGAGCTCTTTATGTTGAAGGAGCAGAGAAATTAAAAGTGACTTGGAAAGCAATTAATCAATATGCATATGAAAATAATTACCAACAAATGTATACTGGTGATTGCCATACTATTGAGGATGAGGAAATCTCAAGTGATCCAGATTATAAAACTACTTTTCCATTGCATTGTCTTATAGGAAATAAAGGTGCTGAGTTCATTTTAGAAGTGGAACCGGTATACCCTCAAACGTACCATTGGATTTCTCCTGGTATTAAAACTCCAGTCCCATCAGATATACGTGATATTGTATTTTATAAAAACAAGTTTGATGTCTTTGCTGGTAATCCTTATATTGATAAAGTATTGAAGGTTTTGAAACCAGATAGATTTTATGTTTATGGTGTTGCTACAAATGTTTGTGTAGATTTTGCTGTAAGGGGATTAATAAAACGAGGGTATAAAGTTGTAGTTATTCAGAATGGAATAAAGGAGTTACCTGGGGCAGATTTAGATAAATTATATCAAGAATGGAGAGAACTTGGAGCAACAATGATTAACTTTCTTGGAGGAAGGATATGAATATAAAATTACCGGAATTTAAAGAACCAATAGCAGTTGTAATTGATAAATTAACAGAGCAAATTATTTCTTGGTTTACAGAAGCAAAAGTGGTTGGAGGAGTGATTGGATTGAGTAATGGGATAGATTCTACTGTTGTTGCATATCTATGTGCTGAGGCAGTAAGGAAGTACCCTCTATTTGAAATTCATGGGTTGATTATGCCATCTGATTCTAATAGCAAGAATGGTGATACAATTTCAGCAAGAAGATTAGCAGTCGATTTAAAAATGAATTGGGAAGTTCTCCATATAAATGGACTTGTTAATGCATTTGATGGGTATTTAAATATTTCTGATTCAGAATATCATATTGGAAATCTTAGTTCAGAAATAAGAGCAGTTCTATTGAGCAGATTTGCAGCAAAGAAAAACTTACTTGTTATGGGCACAGGTAATAAAGATGAGGACTATGTACTTGGTTACTTTACGAAAAGAGGTGATGGAGCGGTTGACAATAATATCTTGGGTGGGTTGTCAAAACGATTAGTTTATAAACTTGCGGAGTATTTAAGAGTCCCGGATGAAATAATTAAAAAGAAACCAACTGCTGGATTATGGAAGGGACAAACTGATGAAGGTGAGCTTGGTTTTACATATGCTTTTGCAGAGAAGGTTCTATGCGCATTTGAACAAGGAATGAATTCACGGGATATTTGTGTGACTCTTGGTTGTGGAATGCGAGATATTGCAAAGGTTTTGTTGAGGCATAAGAATACAAAACATAAACGACAATTGCCACCAATAGGAGAGTTTGATTATGTCCTTAGATAGGCAAGTAAAAAGGTGTGAAGAGTATAAACCAGGGGAGATCACAAAGTTTATAGCACTTTGTCAAGGGGAAAATACTTTTAGAAAAATTATTGCCAGGAAGTTAAATGAAGTAGGTTATAAAACAAAAACAGGGAAGGAATGGACAGTTCAATCTTTAGCTAAGTTTGTAGAAGAAAAAGAGCAGACTGATGTTAGTTGGATAGAATTTAGAGTAAAGCGTTTGAATGGGCGGAAAAAAGTTTAAATGAAAGTTGACAAAGTGTGTTTGAGACTGTATAATTAATATTAATAATATTTGTTTTTTCGTGAAAAAATTGGAGAATAAGCTATGAATAAAACAGTTAATTGGAAAGAACACATAGGTGTGATTTTGGACTCAAAAAATGGTTTTGATATTATAGAATGTGCAACTTGTAGATTCAAACATGCTATACCACTTCCCACGGAGAAGGAATTATCTACTTATTATTCAGAAAAATTTTATGCAGAAAGTTCTTTGATTGTGGATGTTCGTAAGGAAGATTTGGAATGGTGGAGAATGGTATATGCTGAACAATATGAGTTATTTGAGAGATTTTTGCCTGTAACTAGACATTCCATCTTAGATATAGGTTGTGGTTTGGGGTTTTTTTTAGAACTTGGCAAGGAACGAGGGTGGATACCATATGGTATTGAACCTTCTCAACAAGCTTCTGAGTATGCACAAAAGCTTGGTATAGAAGTAGATAATAACAGTTTCAATAAAGAAACTGCTTCTAAACTAGGTAATTTTGATGTTGTGCATATGCATGAAGTTTTAGAACATATTTCTAATCCTGTAAAGACATTAAAATTATGCAAGGAGCTTATTAAACTAGGTGGATTGCTTTGTGTAATTACACCAAATGATTATAATCCTTTTCAACAATTGTTGAAAAGAGATCAAGCATGGTGGGTAGATCCACCAACACATCTTAATTATTTTGATACCAATTCATTAGCTCATCTTTTAGTTGCCAGTGGGTTTGAAATATTGCATAAGACAACTACTTTTCCAATGGAATTGTTCCTTTTGATGGGTGAAAATTATATTGATAATGTGCAGTTAGGAAGGAGCTGCCATGGTAAACGTAAAGAACTTGAATTGAATTTGCAACGAGGTGGTTTATCTGAACTGAAACAATTTATGTATAAGAAATTATCAGAACAAGGTGTTGGAAGAGAAACAATAATAGTGGCAAAAAATAGCGTTGTAGGTAGCAATCCTCTTAAATATATTTAAATGAAAGTTGACAAAGTGTGTTTGAGACTGTATAATTAATATTAATAATATTTGTTTTTTCGTGAAAAAATTGGGGGAAGAGAATGAGTTTAAAAAAGTCGAAGCAATTAGCGGTAATAAAGTTGGACAATACAATCGATGTTCAAGATGATGGAGAAACAAGGAAACTTAAGTGTGTTTCAAAAGATGACTTTTGTAAAACTTCTTGTAAATTCTTCAAAGGACCATATGTGTTCACTCCTGCTGGGGAGGAACAGAGGAAAGAAGCAATGGAATTTTGTTATAATAGATATGAAATTTTTGAACGTGTTGGGTATGTGATTCCAACCTATGAAACTAATGGGAGTAATTGGTACTAAGAAAGGTGAGGGTGTTCTATGGAAATAAAGAAAACTGTTTATATAAAAGATTATGAGTCTGAATATGTTGATGAAAATAGAATAGAATATCTTGATGTTCCAGAATTTTTACCAGATTTTTTAGAGTGTGAGCATTTGTCTGACGAGCGACTTTCCTCAGAAATAATGATAAATTTTAGAAATGAATGGTGTTCACTTGGTTTAAGTAAATAAATGCAAAATCAATCATTTAAAAGACTAAAAGAAGTTGCAGTGGAAATGAATGAATCTTGTCTATTCAATCCACCACTTGAATATATCAAAACAACTGAACAACAATTGAAAGAGGATCTTCTTCGAGCAGCGGAATACATTGAACCAGGGGATAAGTTTAAACCATCAACCATTGATTTTCTATGGGAGATGGGGGCTAAGATTGGAAAACGTGCAGGTTCTTACATTTTTAAAATAGGAAAAAAAGAACCAGTTGATAAGAAGAAAAAGAAGAAAAAGGAAAAGAAAGAAAAAGACTTCTTCAATTGTTTTGGTATTGATTATGATAGACAATCTAATATTTGTGAAGATTGTATGCGGCATGAATTTTGTAAAAGGGCTTATAGAAAAAAGTTAGCAATTCTAAAAGGAATAAAGAACGATGATACGCTGTATAAAAAAACTGGTTTATTGTTTTTTGAATATGACAGGAAGTGGGCTTTGATTGATGCACTTAAAATTGGTGGGAGTAAAGAGGAAGTTGTTTCTATGGCAAATGAACTTTTTATGAGAAAAGGAGGGGATGATGATCTCAAAAAAATGAGGAGAGTATTTAATGGTGGAGTTTCATGGTTCTCTCGTGTAAAGATGATGAGAATACATGGGGACTTTTTCACATTTAATAAGAGAAGGATATAAAATGGATGAAATTATAAAAGATTATGAGTCTGAATATGTTGATGAAAATAGAATAGAATATCTTGATGTTCCAGAATTTTTACCAGATTTTTTAGAGGAGGACATCCCAAAATTGGACGGCTTATCTGTGGAGGAAATATGAAAGGATTTACTATTACAGAGATTTTGATTTCATTAGTTGCATTTGTACTTTTGGCTGTTTGCATAAGTATTTTTGTTATTAGCTTAAGAAAGTTGCTTCCATATATTGAGATTCATGGAGTAAAAAGCATTGTTGATAAATTATGGTTAGGAAGAATAAAATAAAATGGATGATACAAGTTTAGATAAATATAAAAAAGCATTTGTTAAGGCATTTGATGTGAAAGTAGAAATCTTATCTGAGTTAAAATATGATGCAATTCCAGAATGGGATTCTATTGGGCATATGATGTTAATATCTGAACTGGAAGATGCTTTTAATATAACATTAGAAACAAATGATATTATTGATTTCTCTTCTTATGAAAAAGGGAAAGAAATAATAGAGAAATATATATGAAATTCCTAGAGCAAATTGAATTAAGATCAAAAAATATTGTAGCAATTTCAAACAATTTAAGTATCACATATGCAGACCTTTATGACTACTCCTCAAAGTTTGCAGAGAGATTGTTCCCAGATGAAACTGTCTTTCTCTATTGCCATAATAATATAAAAACATTAATAGCTTATATTGGAATTTTAAAAGCAAATTCAGTACCTATACTTCTTAATTCTACTTTGACAAATGAAAAGAGAAAAGAGTTAGAAGTAATTTATAAACCAAAATTTATTTATGATAATGGACTAACAAAAACAACAAGGAAAAAGCAAATTTTACTTCATAATGATCTTTGTATGCTGCTATCAACTTCAGGAAGTATGGGCAGTTCAAAATTTGTACGTTTAACTGGTAAAAATGTGAACAGCAATGCATTAGCTATTGCGCAATATTTGAACATTAAAGAAACAGACCTTGCTATTACTACGATGCCAATGAACTATGCTTATGGACTTTCAATAATAAATTCACATTTAGCTGCTGGAGCCTGTATAATTTTTAATCAATTTCCAGTTGTAAGACAACAATTTTGGAATTTGATTGATAAACATAAAGTAACTACTTTTGGTGGTGTTCCTTATATGTATAATATTTTGAAGCGTTTGAAGTTTCATGAAATGGATTTACCTTCATTAGAGTACATTACACAAGCAGGTGGACATCTATCTGATGATTTATCTGATTATTTGCATGGGTATGGATTAAAAAAGAGTGTGAAAGTTTACAAAATGTATGGGCAGACTGAAGCAACAGCAAGAATTTCATACTTACCCTGGGAAATGTGTGGTTTAAACAGTATAGGAAAGGCTATTCCTGGGGGCAAAATTTGGTTAGAAGATGGTGAACTTGTTTATCAAGGTGACAATGTTTGTATGGGGTATGCAAACTCTTATTTAGATTTACAAAAAGGAGATGAAAACAAAGGCATTCTTCATACTGGTGATTTAGCAGAACAGAGAAAAATCTATGATACATCAGAAGCATATTATTATATTGTTGGAAGGAAGAAAAGATTTCTAAAACTGTTTGGAAATAGAATAAACTTAGATGAATTAGAAGAAGTGATAAATAAAAAATATGGTGAGTGTGCTTGTACAGGGAATGATTCTTGTTTGAAAGTTTATACTACTAATCCATATGTTTTGTATGATATTAGAGATTACGTAAACATGGATTTAAAAATTCATCATAGTTCTTTTTCAATTGAAGTGGTTAAAGAGATTCCATATTCTAATGGGAAAATAATGTATTCAGAATTAGGAAATTATGCCACCATATAAACTAGCAAAAACAGAAAAAGGGTTATTCTTTCAAAAGGGAATGAATAGATGAAATGTAAATCCAAGAAAATAATTAAATTAATAGAACTTTCTCCTTTAATTAACATTTTATTTTTTATGGTGATGCTTCCATTAATATATGGGGGAATGCAAATAGAATGTAATGTTTCATTTTTAATTCTTCATTTTGTTTGTTTTCTGATTATACAATTGTGTATTTGTTTTTATGCATCTCTAACATGTCCTAATTGTGGTTTCTTTAAACACACAATAGACATACATGATGGTTATAAGTGCACTAATTGCAAAACGTTATGGGAATTTTCATGTACTTATTTAGGTGGGGGTTATTATTCTTCTGAAAAAGTGGTTAAACAGAAGAATAAATTGGATTCTTTGGTGCAAGGGAAAGAGTGTGAATGATGTCAGACCCATATAAATTAACAAAAGAAGAAAAACAAAAGCATTTTAACAGAGAAATAAATGTGCTAACTAGACATCATTATTACTCTTGTCAGTTGTATACGCAAATTCTTTACCATATTGATTACTGTGATTGTATTGATGAGGATACAGATAGTCTCCCCTTTCTACCAGTATCATTATTTAAGAAATATAAAATAAAAAGTGTAGAAGATTCAAAAGTAATGCGGACTTTGCACTCATCAGGTACAACAGGCAGTGCACCATCAGTAATTTACTTGGATGCTATTACAGCAAGTAATCAACAGAAAGCATTAGTAAATATTTTACAGAACTTTGTTGGCACTAAAAGATTACCAATGTTGATCTTAGATGAGAAACCAACAAGAAATTCAGTTATAAGTGCAAGCAGAGCTGGTCTTTCTGGTTTCTCTCTTATTGGAAAAAATTATACTTATGTTTTTGATAAAAGCATTTATGCGTATGATCTGTATAAGTTTCATCGTAGATATGAAAATGAACCATATATTATTTATGGTTTAACTTCAAAAGTTTGGGATTTTTTTAGCATATTAGAAGCTCACAAGGCTAAGATTGATTTTAAAAATGCTTTTCTTTTGCATGGTGGTGGTTGGAAGAAATTAGAAGAACAAAAAGTTAGTGATGAAGAGTTTAAAAAAAGATTACTTGAGGGTTTCAATATTAATAAAGTGCATAATTATTATGGTATGATAGAGCAAACAGGTTCTATATTTATGGAGTGTGAAAAAGGGCACCTTCATTGCTCTGATTATTCAGATATTTATTTTAGAAATGAAAAGTTAGAGTTATGTGAAGAAGGAATAATCCAAGTGCTTTCAGTTTTACCAGAGAGTTACCCTGGACACAATATAATTACAGAGGATCTTGGTGTGCTATTAGGAGAAGATGATTGTTCCTGTGGAAGAAAAGGTAAATATTTTAAATTCACAGGTCGTTTAGAACAAGCCCAAATTCGTGGGTGTAGTAATGTATAAAGGAAAGATATGTTAATAAAAGATTTAAATGAGTTTGCCCTTACTTCAAAACAGACAGAACCATTCAGTTCTTTATCTATTGATTTCTTAGTTGATTTGAGTACCACATTGAATGTAACTAAAAAGGCAAAGAGTTTCTCAGATGTAATGGCTTTTGCTTTCTGGTGCCGTAGAGCAAACTTAGAAAGAATGAAGAAAGAAGCTAATGTAGAAAATGAATTCAGATTAAATAAAGGAGTTGTTTTTCATATAGTTCCTTCAAATGTACCAACTATGTTTGCTTACTCTATGGCTGTCGGTATCCTGACAGGTAATATAAACATAATAAAACTTCCCTCTCAGAAATTTGAACAAATTAATATTATTTGCAATGCAATTGAAAAATCATTTGGCTGTTTTAAATATAAAAAGTTCAAAAAGGAATTGCAGTTCATCAGATACCCTTCAAATGATTCTAAATTTACAGATTACTTTTCATCTGTTTGCAATGTCAGAATGATTTGGGGTGGAGATGCTACAATTGATAAAGTAAGACTTTCAAAATTACCTGTTAGGAGCACAGATATTGTATTTTCAGACAGATGTTCTCTTTGTGTACTTTCATCAAATGCTGTTGATTCTTTAAGTGAATTTGACATTGGATTGTTAGCAAAGCGTTTTTATAACGACACATATGCATTCGATCAAAATGCGTGTTCTTCTCCATTTTTAATAGTTTGGTTTGGAGACAAAAACAATTACGCAATTAAACAGAAATTTTGGGATGCAGTGGATGCAATTGCAGATAAAAAATATAAGATAACTAAAAAGATTATTACAAATAAGTTATTGAAGACATGTTCTGATGTAATAGATTTGCCAGTTAAGTATAAACATGGAAAATTGAGTGCTTCAACAAGAATTGGTTTGGAAGATGTTGTAGAAAAACTTGAAGAGAAAAGACTTTATGGCGGTTATTTTTATGAGTATACTTTAGATTCCCTTCATGAGCTATTTACAAAATTTGATATAAATGGAAGATATCAAACATTAACTTACTTTGGAATTAATTTGGATGAAACTAAAGAATTAATGAAAGAATGTATTGGGATTGATAGGATTGTACCTATTGGGCAAGCATTAGATTTCAATTGGACTTGGGATGGTATTGATCTTATTAGAGTATTGACACGAAAGGTAGATGTGAAATGATTAGGAAAACTGTGAGAGAATATAAAAAACATATGAAATCATATAGTTCAGATTTTGGAAATGATACTGCAAAACATTGGGTGAGAATACTAAAATATACATATTGGTTTTTATTTATTCCAGTATATTCATCAGAAAAGATTATCACAACGTGGATTCCTTTTTGAATGGAATGATTCTGATCCTGTACCTTATAACTGAGTCCAGAACAAAAGTAAAATATGAAAATAAAAACTAAAAGGAAATAATATGATTTCACTCAACAGTATAGAAATACAGCAATATGAACAAAATAGATTTCCATATCTGCTCATTGATCGAATCACTCATATTATTCCAGGAGAGTACGCTTTTGGTTACAAAAATTTTACAAGTAATGAATGGTTTTTCTCAATTCATTTTAAGGATGATCCAATGGTCCCTGCTGCATTGCTTCAAGAGTCTTTAACACAAACAGCAGCACTAATCATCCTAACGATGCCAGGGAACAAAGGCAAAGTAATGTATATGACTGAAGTAAGCAATGCAAAATTTAGAAGGAAGGTCATTCCAGGAGACAGATTTGATATTGAGACAAAAGTAATTAAATGGAATAGAGGTATGGGAAAATTTGAAGGTAAAGGGTTTGTACAGGGAATGCCCATTTGTTCCGCATCCTTCTCTCTTGTGCTTCCTGATGAATTAAATAAGTTCAAAGTAAAGGAAGAATAATGTCACTTTTTTCTAAACCAAGAGTAATAGAAAAGTTAAGAACTTTCCACAAAAAAGTTAAAGCAAATGATGGAAAAATTGGAACAGCTTTACGTGGAATTGATCTTAATCACAATAACAAATGCAATTTTAAATGCAAACATTGTTTTACTAATTCATCAATTAATGAACATCCTAACGAAGAACTTCCAATAGAGACGATAGAAAGCATTGCTGACCAAGCGGATGAGTTAGGCATATTTGAATTTGATTTACAAGGTGGGGAATTACTCTTAAACTCTGACAGTCTCTTTGATGTAATCGAATCAATAGAACCAGTACGGTTTTATTTGTATTTAACCACTAATGGCTATTTTCTAACGGAAGAGATTGCAAAAGAATTAGCTGCATTAGGAGTAAGCAGAGTTTCTGTTAGTGTTGATAGTTCAGATCCAGTTTATCATGATCTTTTTAGAGGATGTAAGGGTGCACATGAGAAGGCACTTCAAGCATTAAGAAATGTCAAAGGTGCAGGTATGGACCCTTATTTGAATATTACTGTTGGTCATTATAATACTTTTGATTTAAATGTTGAAGAACTTTGTGCATACTCAAAGAAACAAGGTTACACCACATTGCTCAATGCTGCCGTTCCTTCAGGTTGTTGGGGGAATAATTTAAATATAATGCTGGATGATGCTGATAGAGGTCAACTTTTAGAACTAAGAAGGCACTATGGGAATATACTAAGAGATGTTTGGAATCCTTTTAATAAGGATTTTGAAAGTGTTTTAGGTTGTAATACTATAAATAGAACTTATATAACTCCAATTGGTGATGTTTTAGTGTGCCCTTATATTCATATTAAAATTGGAAATATTTTTAAAAATTCTTTGAGAGAGATTATTGATTATGGTTTCAGCTTTGATATTTTCAGGGACCACAGTGAATTTTGTTTGGCAGGAGAGGACAAGGAATTTGTGGAAAAATATATGTGTTTTGAAGGAATGTCAGTTTTTAATCCAAAAGATATAAAGGAAATTTAAAGGATGTTAAAAGGTAAAACAGCTTTAATTACTGGTTCCAATAGAGGTATTGGGGCAGCAATACTAACAAAATTTGTTGAGGAAAGATGTAGTAATATCTTCGCTCTTAAAAGAAAGGGGATTCCTTTTATTTCCAGTGGTGAAGATTTTAATGTTTACAACTTCTTCTTCTTTGATCTGAATAATGAAAAGCAAGTTACTGAAGCAATCAAACGAATAAAAGAGAAGGAACTAAAGATTGATATCCTTATTAACAATGCTGGAATACTTCATAATGCTTCATTTCAAATGACTTCAATTGATAAAATGAAAGAGATTTTTGAAACTAATTTCTTTGCACAAATGAGATTAACACAATATGTTGTAAAAATGATGCAGAAAAACAAAAAAGGTTCAATAATAAATATTTCATCAAGTTCAGCATTTGAAGGCAATGAAGGTAAAATTGCTTATGCAGCAAGCAAAGCAGCAATTAATTGTGCAACAAAAGTAATGGCTAGAGAACTGGCACCATTTAATATTAGAGTAAATGCAATTGCACCTGGTATGGTACAAACAGACATGTTAAACAACTTTACTGATGCAATGATAAAAAAGACAACTGACAGGCTTTGTATGAAAAGAGTTGGGCAACCGGAAGAGATTGCTGATGTTGCTTTGTTTTTAGCCTCTGAGTTGTCTTCTTATATGACAGGGCAGATATTAAGAGTGGATGGAGGAATGTTATGAGCCTCATTTTAAGTATGTATAAAATAATATTTAAAAGTCCACTTCATACGTTAGCACTAATAATAGGTATGACACTAGGATTGTTAATCATAGCATTGATAAAATACATATTCTTTGGTTGAAAGGAAATAAATATGGGAACAAAAGCATTAATTGAAGAATTAAAAGATTTAGCAAAGAGGATAAGAAAAGATATTTTAGACATGGCTTTAGCTGCTGATGCTTCACACTTTGGAAGTGCACTCTCTATTGTAGAAATAATGGCGGTATTGTATGGACATATTATGAAACATGCACCAGGAGATCCAGAATTTATTGGTAGAGATAGATTTATCTTATCTAAAGGACATGGTTGTTTAGCATACTATGCTGTTCTTGCTGAATTAGGATACTTTCCAAAGGAGGAGCTACTTAGTTTTGAAAAAAATGGAAGTTTTCTAGCAGGGCATCCCTGTATGAATAGAAAAAAAGGAATTGAATTTTCAACAGGAAGTTTAGGGCAAGGATTAGGTTTAGGAGTTGGTATTGCTAAATCATATAAAATGAGGAATATGAATAACAAAGTTTTTGTACTTATGGGAGATGGAGAACTTAATGAAGGTTCTGTTTGGGAAGCAGCTATGTCAGCAAGGGATTTTGAGTCAAATAACTTAGTTGCAATTATTGACAAAAATGGATTTCAATTAGGGGGTTCAACAAGTGAGATAATGTACAACCCAAATCTTGTAGATAAATGGAAAGCATTTGGATGGAATGTTTTGCTTATTGATGGGCATAACTTTATTGATTTACTTACTGCATTTAAATACCAATCAGAAATCATAAATCGTCCAACTGTGATTATTGCAGAAACAATTAAAGGATACCCTTTTTCTTTTTCAGCAAACAATAATGCTTTTCATCATGCTCCAATTTCACAACAACAGTATGATCAAGCAATGTTTGAATTAAAACAATTTTAGGAGAAAGAATGAAAACAAAACATGAAGTCTTAAAATTAGATCCAGAAGGGATTCTTCCAGAAATTGATGTTCAATTTGTAACTTTGCGCTCCTCTGTTCCTAAAGGAATAGAATACTTAATAGACATAGTAGATTTTAAGAATAAGAAATTAGATCGTTGGACTGTTCCTTTTATTTACATTAATGGAGCAAAGGATACAATCAAAAATGTAATTTACAAAGATAAGAAATTACCATTTAATTATACAGATTATTTAGAGTATTATGTTTCTCAATTTCAGACACCACACGTATGCCAACTTTCACCACAAGGAATTCTCTTTATGTCTTTTGGAGTTACTGATGTTGGCTTTGCTTCTCTCATATTAGATACTAATACAGGGAGCACAAAACTGATACAAGGTAAGAATGAACATAGACTACACTCATCGGGGGGTGATTTTAATGAAGACTATACTAAGTGGTATTTCACCTGTTGGCCGCCAACAAATAAGAAGAAACATGTACGAATAAACCCTGCTGAGACTTGGGTATGCTCTATCGATCTCAACACATTAGAGGAAGAATGTGAAGCACATATTGTAGATAAGGTTGATAATGGGATCTTCTTAGATGCAATACCACAACAACACCATCACATGTCTATCTCTGCTGATGAAAGATTTATTGTAGCTACTTCTTTTGAGAATGCTCCAATTATTCCTTTTCCAGATTGCACCCCGGAGGAAGATCCAGAAGGATTTAAAAGGACACATGAAGCAGGTATGCGATTAGAGGGATTACTTACAATAGATTTGGCAACAAACAAATATTGGAACACACCAATTCCTATTCCATCAGTAGGGCATGTTGAATATGATTTAGATGATCCTTATGTTGGTTATGTCTCTGCTCACAATATTTGTGCAATTACTCAGGGAACAATTCTCGAAGGTCCGGCAGGAATATTTAAATTCAAAATATTTGATGGGCATACAGAGATTATTGGTGCATATACAAATGATCACTTATTTAGAATTACTCAACATAGTGTATTTAAATATGAAGGAGAAACTTTATTAGGTGTAACTGTAACACCTAATAAACTTGTATTGATTAAAGCAGAGGACATGAGTTTATGGAGAGAATTTGAACTTTTCCCTGCTGAACCAATTAAAATTGAAGGTTGTGGTGTTATTGATTATAAACATCCACATGGAGCATATTCATTAAATCCAAGTAAAGATGGCAGGTATATTGTATTAGAAAGCTCATTAGATTTTTACATTTATGATTTGAAAGAGAATTGTATTTTAGAGGAAAGAGTAAGCAGACAAGTGCCAGAAGGTTATGCGGGGGAAGGACACACTCGCAGTTTAGGAATGTAAGTAATGATGACAAAAGAAGAAAAAGAAGAGCAGTTAAAATACTGCAACCATGTCAATTCTGACTTATGGGATGAACACACGAAAGTAATAAAAATAGAAAATATGCGTCACTTTGTAAAATTTGATGAAGATAAAGAATCAAATAGTGTTAGTCATTGTAACTATTGTGGCAGTGTTTTTTTCTTTAACCACAAAACGATCAAAGAATGTCGTCAGTGTGCTGATTGTAATTTAATATCTATAGATCCAAAAAATTGGCATAAATTAGAGGAATATAATAAAAAGAACAAGGAAGGACATACTCGTTTAAAAGGACAATAAAAAACAAAGGTAAAGGATATAAAATTATGGGAAATAAAGATGAGAGATATTTGTGTTTTGAGGGACCAAAAGGAGATTGTTCACTAGCTGACTTTGAAGAATCATTAAATGTAGTTTTTTTTGAACTTAGAAAAGTGGCAGATAATAAAACCAACATAGTAAGTCTTACACTTTATGTTAGTGATATAGCTAATCAACAAAGATCCATATGGAAGCTTGTTGAAGAATATGCAATGGAGTTGTTTGGTGCATACATTACTATAATTGAACAACCTCCTACATCAGGTGCTAAACTAGCTTTAATAGCATATGCTATTAAAGAGAGATGTGACATAAAACTACATAATGTATCAGATTGTGGTATTGCAATGACACATAGTAGCTATGAAACTATAAGAATAAGAACAGAACCAGATCATACAATTTCTATAGACGAACAAGCTAAACAACTATTCCCACTATTGGAGAAAGAACTAAGTGAAGTTAATGCTGCAATAGAAGATAATACAGTACGCACATGGCTGTATGTCCGTGACATAGATTGCAATTATAAAAAACTATGTGATGCTCGAAAGAAATATTTTGGAAAGATAGGACTAACAAAGGACACACATTTTATTGCAAGTACAGGTATTGAAGGAGCAACAGAAAAAGCTGCAAGGCACTATGTCATGGATAGTCTTTCCATTAAGGGACTGAAAAAAGAACAAATAAAATATGTGCAAGCACCAACCCATTTATGCCCAACTTTTGCATATAAAACAGGACAAGCCTATGGCAAAGTAGGCCGTAATGTTACATTTGAAAGAGCAACTGAAATAACTTATGGTGATAGAAGACATATTTACATTTCTGGTACTGCTAGTATCGATAAAGAGGGAAAAATTCTGTACAAAAAGAATGTTCTGAAACAAACAAAAAGAACACTTGAAAATATCGAAGCATTGCTTAATTCATGTAATGCAACAATGGAAGACATGGACTATCTGATTGTTTATCTACGAGATGCTTCAGATCATAGAGGAGTGAAAAACTATTTAGAGAAGCATTTACCAGATAATGTTCCTTATATAATGGTACGTGGCAAAATCTGCAATCCTATGTGGCAAATAGAGGCCGAGGGTTTTTGCAGTATTTTAGAGGACAATAAAGAATTTAGTAATTATTTTTAAGAGAACTGGAAAGGAGAGAAAATGGGTGTAGAAAATAATGAATGTATACTTGCCACAACATGTAATTTGAAAGCAGTAGAACAAATTAAAGAATGGGTAGAAACATTGCCAATAAGCTCACAAAATTTATTTGCTTTCATTCCTACTCTTGTCAATGAGAAAATAACAATTGTATTAGGGCCTGATGGAAGCAAGAAAGGTTGGATTGAAGCCACAAGAGGAGAAGCATTAAGGAGAGCTTTTATTGAGGAGTTAAAAAGATTTAATTTTTCTGATGGTTCAAACTCTTTTGATTTTGTTGGAGTAGGTTATGGTGAATATGGGCAAAAAATATTATGTGGTAATTGTAAAACAGATATGACAACAAAGAATATTTTGGGGAGGAGGAATGAAAATTAATCCAAAAGTGTGGTCAAAATTGGGGACAAGAGCAGTTTTTGGCCTTACAATGCTTGAAATGGCTAAGAAGTATGATAATTTAATGGTACTTACCGGAGACGTTGCACCATCGGCAGGACTATCCCGTTTTAAAGAGCAATTTCCCAATAAATTTATTGATGTGGGAATTATGGAACAGAACATTATGAATATTGCAGCAGGATTTGCTTCTGAAGGATATAAAGTTGTAGTGGCAACCTTTGCTCCCTTTATGACAATGCGATGCCTTGAGCAAATAAGAATAAACTGTGGTTATATGAATCTCCCTATAACTATGGTTGGATTAGCCAGTGGATTAGTATTAGGACAGCTAGGTCCAAGCCATACTTGCATAGAGGACATTGGTGTTTTAAGATCTATTCCAAATATGACAATACTATCACCTGCTGATTGTGTAGAAACTGCTTTGGCTGTTGAAGCGGCAATAGAACATGATGGACCTGTCTATGTTAGATTAACTGGTGGGAAAAATTGCCCAATGGTTTATAATGAAACACATAAGTTTGGAATAAGGAAAGCTTCTTATGTAGAACTTGGCACTAAGCCAACCAATGAAGAGGCTTGTGTAAACACACATATTTATTTTCTTGTAACAGGAACTGTTCTAAGCAATGTTATAACAGTTGCAAAAAAATTGGCAGCATTTCATGTTGAAGTTACTGTTGTTAATTTCCCAACAATCAAACCATTAGACACAGATATTCTAAAAGAAATTTTAGAAAGGACAGAAGAAGGGGATATGTTGATAGCAGTGGAAGAACATAATATTATTGGTGGCTTGGGCAGTGCCATAGCTGAATGTATTGCCAAAGATTGTTGTAACTGGCCACAATTCCATCAAATGGGGGTACAAGACGCATACAATAAAGTTGGAAGTTATGAACATTTATTAGATGTTAATGGTCTTTCTGTGAATGCAATGTTAAATAGTTTACTTAATGATGACAAATATGATCTAGGATTTTTTATTGCAGATGCAGGTGTTGAAGCATATTTAAGAGAATATGGATCAGAATAACCAAGGAGAAAAAATGCCTGGGGTAAGTAAATACAACTTTAAAAAAGCACTTGAAAAAGCTGGGGTTGATGTGGGTAATGTTTTGTTAGTGCATTCAGATGTATCAAAAATTGGACTCTTTGGAAAAACATTGAAGGATTCTTTAGAAATTTTGTTTGATTCTCTTATGGAAACTATAGCACCAATTGGAACTTTAGCAGTGCCGGCATATTTTTACGAGTATGCAAAGAACAATACTCCTTTTGATGTACAAAAATCACCAATATCAAAAGAGTTAGGATTATTTCCAAAGTATGTAAATGAAATGAGAGATTCATTTAGAAGCATAAACCCACTCACTTCTATTGCTGCTGTTGGATCTTATGCGGAATATCTTTGTCAACCTGATACTGGATCATCATTAGGTTTAATGTCTTCATTTGATAAGTTGTTTGAGTTGGGAGCAAAGATGGTTTTTGTTGGTGTTGATTTAAGTTTTATGACTTTCATACATTATATTGAACACGTTGTTGGAGTGCCTTATATTTATAGTAAATATTTCACTACTCCTGTTTACAATAATAGTAAGAGGGTAAAACTTCCTATCAGTGCTCAAGTCAGATACTTAGATTATGAAGTACAAAATAAAGGTTGGGAGAACACAGTTAGATTTGAGGCCATTCCTGATTTAGTTGCAAAAGTTAAAATTGGAAATGACTATATTAGAGTAGTAAATATGATTGACTTCTTTGATTTCTTTTCTGATAAATTAATGAAGGATTTCTTTTATGATTTAGAAAAAGTTCCAAATTTTGATTCAGGAAAGGTGCCAATGAAATAAAATGTTAACAGATGAACTAATACCTAAATGCCCTTATTGTAAAGAAGAATTATTAAGAAAAACGAAAGAACACTCTTACTTTTGTGAGTGTAAAAAGACAACATTGAAAGAAACATGGACTGTAATTGTTTGTTCCCATTGTAAACGTGAATTTAACATGCTAGATAATAGGTTATATAAATGTCCATATTGTGGCAATCATGGTGTAAAAGAAACTACTACTAGAAGTAGAGAGGGTCTTTTCAATATTACAGTATGCAGCACATGTGGGTCTAAAAAATAATAAAAGGAATAAAGATATGAAAAGTAATATGATGAAAATGATTGAAGACTTAACACCATTAAATAGAGTATTTTGTTCTTCAGATTATGATAAAGTAATAGAGTATTTGGGCAAAGAACTAGACTTCTTTACTCATAGATACACAAACAAAGAGCAAATCAATGGATGGGTAATACCACCAAAATGGGATGTGATTGAAGCAAAAATAACTTGTAATGGAGAATTAATTTATGATGGGTTGCAGCATCCATTATCAGTAATTGCACTTTCAAAGAGTTTTAAAGGGACAGTTACATTGCCTGAGTTACTCAGTCATCTTCATTTTGATCACAGATTTCCAAATGCTATTCCATATCATTTTAGACAGTTGTACAGAAGTTGGGAAAGAGATTGGGGATTTTGTGTCACTGAGAATTTTTACAATGAACTAAAAAATATTGATACTACTTTCTTATATGACGTTGAAATTGTTACTAAGGAAGAAGAAGGCACGTTAAAAGTTCTAGTGTCAAATTTAAGTATATATAATAAACCTACTTTCTTTTTTGTAGCACACTTAGATCACCCTGGAATGTCAAATGATGACTTAGCTGGTTGTGCTGTTGGCATTGAACTTTTAAATAGACTTAAAGCATTAAAATTAAAGAATAACTATGTACTTGTACTTCTTCAAGAGGATATTGGTTCTGAATACTTTTTAAATGATAAGAGCTTGTTTCTTGATTCTATTCCTTGTGAATCTTTGTTCTTGGAAATGTTAGGTTCTAAAACACAACTTGCACTACAAGAATCAAGATCGGGTGATTCTAATATTGAAATTGCTTGTAAAAAAGCTATGGATGATTTAAATATTGATCACAAAACAGGTGCTTATAATACTATTGCTGGCAATGATGAAAAGTTATGGGAAACATATGGAATTCCAATGGCTTCATTATCAAGATATCCTTATCCGGAGTATCATTGCAGTTTAGATAATCCTACAATAATATCTGAAGAATCCTTAGAAACTTCTGTGCAAATTTTATTGAAGACAGTAGAGAATTTAGAAAAAACAAAGTTTGTTTACAAGAAATTTGAAGGAAACATTTGTCTTTCTAATCCTAAGTATGATTTATATGTTGGATATGCTCAACCAGCATTTGGAGAAGAGGTAACAGAGGAAATGACTAAGATGTTTGAACTAATGAACTTGGTACCAATTTTGCACAAACCCAGGACTATTGCATGGATTGCTAATAAAGTTGGTATGGATGAAGAAGCAGTAGAATTATATTTAAGGAAATGGGAAGAGAGAGGATTGGTGGAAATTAAATGAAATACATATTTCTTGATGAAGTAAGTGAATTTGATAAGGCAGCGTTTAAAGGTGCAGTTAATGGTCTTAAGAATTTAAGAAAGACATTCACTAAGGATGTAATAGAAGAATTATGCCGCAAAGCATTCCCTTCAGACGAAACTAAGGAGAAAGAATGACTTACTTGATAGATGACAGACCTAGCTCTTTATTTTTACACACATCATTAAAAGAGGATATTTTGATGTGTAAAATGAAAATGGCAGCATTTTCTACTCTCTCTTTGATTTGGTTAGTTTCTCTCATTTTTAGTTTGAAAGGAAGATCTTATTTTGGTTTTGTAAGTGCTGGGTTCTTTTTTCTTACATTTTATGTGTTCCTTCTTGCTTTCATTGATTGCAATAAAACAAAACTAAGGTTAAAAGATATACAAAAGGAGGGAAAGAATGACTGAAAAAGAAAAAGAATTTATAAAAGCAATTAAAAATGCAATTAAAACAGAAGAGTATGATGATCTGCTCTATGATTTAAAAATGGATGAATGGGAGATTATTGAGAAACTTATAGAGATAATTGAGACAAAATGAAAATAATAAAAGAGAAAAAAAAGAAAAAAAGCAATTGTGAGCTTTGTGGTATCCATAAAGAAATTGATCCTGATTTCCCGCCAGTCCCATTTCTTGAACCAACTGGTAATGGAAGACTAAAGGTTCTTATAATTGGTGAAGCTCTAGGATTTTCAGAGGTGAATAAGGGAACTCAGTTTATTGGACAAGCTGGACAAGTGCTTCGAGAATCACTTAAATCTATTAATATAGATTTGGATGAAGATTGTTGGAAGACTAATGCACTTTGCTGTCGTCCAGTAACAAAAACAAAAGCAGGTTATTTTATAAACAGATCACCAACAAACAGAGAAATATCACTTTGTAGAGATAATGTTTTTAAAGCAATAGAAAGATATAAACCAGAAAAAATAATTCTGCTTGGAAAGTCTGCTGTTTTATCGCTCCTTGGACATAGAACAACAAAGATTGGTGGAATTAGTCAATGGGTTGGAATGGCAATACCTGATCAGGAATTAAAGTGCTGGGTATATCCAAATTATCATCCTTCTTATGTGCTCAGAAATGAAAAAGATACAATTCTAAATGACTTATTTGTTCAATATTTGGACAATGCTTTTACACATAATGTTGCTCTACCTAATTATTTAAACTCAGAGAGCAATGTTAGAATATTTAATACTGTTGGAGATACTTGTGATTTCCTAGAATTTCTCTTACTAGATAAAAGAGCAATCACATTTGATTATGAGACAACTGGTTTAAAACCACATGCAAAAGGACATGAAATACTTTGTATTTCTGTGAGTGATGCACCTTTTTACTCATATGCTTTTCCTTTCTTTGAAAATGTAAGATTCAGAGAATTGTGGAAGCAAGTATTAACAAATGAGAGAATTAAAAAAATTGCCCATAATTTGAAATTCGAGAATAATTGGACTAAAGTGCTTCTTGGGTATGATGTTCAAGGATGGATCTCAGATACAATGTTAAATGCACACTTAATTGATAATAGAAGTGGAATTACAGGATTAAAAATCCAAACATATTTGAATTTTGGAATTATTGGTTATGATAATGAAGTGCATAAATATATTTCATCAGATGAGAAAGGAGCAAATAACTTTAATAAGTTAAAGGAATTTCCACAAAAAAAATTGCTTATGTATTGTGGATTAGATTCTTATTTCACTTACCTTCTCTATGAAAAACAGAAAAGAATAATTGAACAGTGGTCTGTAAAGAGAAAATCAGCATTGAAATTATATTTTGATGCGCTTCTTGCCTTTTGTGACATTGATACATATGGATTTACTTTGAAAGAGAGCTATTATGAGAATCAAGATTTCCATTTAAAAAGAAAAATAAAAAGATTAGAGAAAAAGATATTAGAAAGTCCAGAAGCAAGGAGATGGGAAGAAGAGGAAGGAGAAGAATTTAATTACAGATCCACAAGGCAAATGCAAAAACTTTTGTACGACAAATTACATCATACTGTCACCAAAAGAACAGCAAAGGAATCACCTTCAACAGATAAGGATGTTCTAACAGACATAAAGACAGATTTTACAAATATAATTTTAGCAACAAAGAAACTTTATAAATTAAAAAATACTTACTTAGCTGGATTTCTTCGAGAAAAAGTTGGAAATAAATTATATTCAGTGAATAACTTGCATTTAGTACGCAGTTTTCGTACAAGTGCAAGCAATACAAATTATCAAAATATTAGTAATAGAGAAGTTGAAGCAGCCAAATTATGTAGAAGTGGCATAATACCATCACCAGGTAATCAAATTGTCTCTTTCGACTATGATGCTATTGAAGTACGTATTTCTGCTTGTCATCATAAAGATCCTGAAATGATAAAATATATTAAAGATCCAACAACTGATTTGCATCGTGACATGGCTGAAACTATTTTTAAATTGAAAGAAAAACAAGTAACAAAAACAATACGTTATTATGCAAAGAATTGTTTTGTCTTTCCTGAATTCTATGGGTCTTACTATGCCCAATGTGCCCCAAATTTGTGGAAAGCAGTAAATACAGAAATGGTAACAGAACAACTCTCATTAAGAGCTCATTTAGCAAAAAGAGGAATCATTGAGTATAATTCATTTGAGAATCATGTAAGAGAAGTTGAGGAGGATTTCTGGGAACGTAAATTTAGAAAGTATTCCCAATGGAAGAAGAGAACTTGGAAAGATTATCAAAGTAAGAAATATATTGAATCTTTAACCGGTTTAAGATTTTCTGGTTTAATGAAAAAAAATGATGTTTTAAACTACTCTATTCAATCAGGTGCCTGTAATTGTTTACTTTGGTCTATGGCAGTAATTCATGATCATCTTAAAGGAAATAATTACAAGACAAGAATAATTGGTCAAATTCATGATGAACTTATTTTTGATATGGTTCCAAGTGAAAAAGATATCTTAATACCAATAATTGTAGATGTTATGTGTAATAAGATTAAAGAGCATTTTAAATGGATTATTGTCCCACTAACTGTGAGTGGTTCAGCTACAAAGATTGACGGTAATTGGTTTGAAAAAGAGGGGATAGAGTTATAAATGACAGATAAGGAAAAGATAAGCGCATTAGAAGAAATTATAGTAAAGTGCTATGAAAAGTTAGATCAAGTCAAAGTGCATCCTATGGCTGCAATTAAAAAAGATGGTACAGTAGAACAAAGAACAGAGTACATGAATGGATGGAATCATGCAATAATGCATTTGATTAAAGAAATTACACAGATATTTGATACAAATACAAATGTTTTCATTGGTGGAGGGAGTGAAAATTCATCTAAAATCGTAGAAACTTACTTTAGATATAGGTAAATTAATACTTGACAAATATTAATTAATATATTATAATAAATATTAACTACAGAAGAAGAGAAGTTCAATTTTTATTAATTGAATAACTATCCAAGCAAAGTTTTTCTCTTCTTCTATAAAATGAGGAAGAAGGGTGTAATTTTTTATTAATTTAAAACTTTTCTGTCTGGTACGCCACCCTTCTTCTTTATAAAAAGGAAATATAAATGACAGATTCAACATTGAAAAGAATTAGAAGTGCAATTGATGATGCAGAACAGCTAGTCAAACCAGATAAATATTCATTAGATGAGGAGTTTGAAAAACAATCAATTTTATATTTAAATTATTCCACATATTTAGCAGATATTAAACTAGAAAGAGCATTTAAAACAGCGGATTTAAACACCACTATAAGAGCTGAACATTTAGTCAACTATAAAAAAGCTCCATCAGAAGCATATGTCACTTCAAAAATTGATAATGATCAAGATTATATACAATTAACTTATTATATATCTCGATTAGAAGGCATATTAAAATCTTTAGAGCATAAAAAAGTTGCATTACAAGAACTCAGCCAACTATTTAGAGTGGGCTATTATTCTAAACCTCAACAATAGGAGAGCAAAGTGCCAACATTTGCAGAACGTAGAGCAAAATTAATTGAAAGAAACAAACAGATGTTAAGTGGGAAGACAGGGCAAAGTAATACAATACTAAACCTGTCAAAGTATGATAAAGTCCCTTTCTATTCACCAAAAAATTCAATAAAGATTACTGAGGGTGTCTTTGAATGTCACTTTGATATAATTCCTTTTATTATTTCAAATGATAAATACCCAGGCGATATGCCTGTTGGTTATGAGGATTATTGTATAGTTTATCCTTTACATGGAGGACTTGGGATTGATAAAAAAGGTATGGCAATATGTTTAACTGCATTTAAGAAACACTGTCCAGTTTGTGAAGAGAGAACACGTTTGAATGATGCAGGAAATGAGAAAGAAGCCTCACAATTGAACTACTCTCGAAGAATTGTATTAAATGTGATTGACTTGATGAACAAACCAAAAGGGGTGCAAATCTTTAATACAAGTTATGTGAAATTCTATAAAGATGCTTTGTTACCAGAAATAACAATCTATGCAAAGAAATTGGGGAAGATTTCAGAAGAAATTACTCTTAGTGATATTGAACAAGGTTTGAGTGTTGAATGCAGAGCAACAACTAAGATATGGAATAAAAGAGAATACTTTGAATATTCAAATTTTATCTTCACTGAGAGAGATGATCCATACACAGAAAAAATATATGAAGATGCTTACCCATTAGATGTAATACTAGAAGAAAAGTCTTATGATGAGGTAAAGGCATTAATGCTTGGAACTTCTGTTGAAGAGAAAGAAGAACCAGCTAAGAGGAAAACAAAACCACAAGATTATGGATTAGAATCTGACATTCATAATATGAATGTACAAGAACTTCGTCGGTACATAAAGAAAAATAGTTTAGATGTAAAAGTTACAAGAGAGATGAATGTGCCACAGATTGTTGCCAAGATAGAAGATGTAGAACTGAAAAATGAATCCTCTGATTGTCCTAATGGGCATGTTTGGGGGGCTGATTGTGATACTAAGGATGAATGTACAAAGTGCCTTCAATGGGAACCCTGTATGTCAGAGTTTGAAAAATTAGAGTTAGAAGCATCTGAATAGTGCTATGGTTAAGACAGTTGACTTTCTATCATCTAATTGGGGTTCGATTCCCCATAGCACTATAAAAAATTAAAGGAGAAAAGAAATTAAAGCGGCTCACAAATTACCTGGTAAGGTATTGAAGCGGGTTGCTTTTCTTGGGGGGGGGTTACTGTTATGAGGCAGTAACCACTTTCTTCTTTGAATTATGCTAAAAGTACGCAAAAGAATAATAACAAATAAAATAGTTATAGATACTAATAGAACTGTAACTTTGAATGAAGCAGTAAGAATCACAGGCATCTCTCAAGCAACATTACGTAGATGGATTTATACATACAAGATTGGCTCAAGAGTTGGTGGCAGTTACAAAGTTGATCTGCAAAAGCTCAAAGAAGTTATTGAGAAGACAAAATTAGAAACATGGCAAAATGATGTAAATCAAAAAGTAAAGAAGTGTGTCTGTCCTCAGAATTACACTTTTGGTGTTGATTATGACAAAAAACCTCGTTGTAGAAGTTGTCATCCAACCATTTGGATGCATTGTGCTGATGTGTATGAGAAACGAGCAATAGCAAGAGAGGTTCTTGAATATAGTGGTAAAGTTTACAATAAAATGGATTTAGATAAAAAGATACAAGAAATGGAAAGTAAATTAAATGAAGAAAGTAGTTAAATTAACAAAGGATCAAATAAAGATACTTGAATCACATATCATGAACGTATTTGACGCTGAAATAGGATATAGACAAGCGTGTAACTTCATAAGAGAAACGAAAGAAAAATTATGGGAGATAGTACATAAGGATATCGAAAAAGATGATCAGAGGATTACAGACTTAAGATGGATAGACAAAGAAGTAATTGTAGAAGAAAATTATGGCACACAAGAAGCAGAAAGTGAATTAAAATGACACTTATTTCCTCTGGCTGTTTGTTACTCAATCTTGCACTTGGAGGAGGCTACCCTATAGGTAGAGTTGTAAATGTTGTTGGCGCAGAAGCAGCAGGAAAATCACTTTTAATGGCAGAAATGATTTACAATGCAAAGCTTACCTTTAAAGACAAACTAATTTGGCGTTACAATGATACTGAAAACAAATTTGATTTTGACACTATGGAAATGTATGGCTTAGACATTATACAAGAGGAGTCAAGTGTTTCTCTTGAAGACTTTGGTAGTGATTTTATAACAAAGTTAAACTGTATAAAGGAAGATCAAATTCTTTTTTATGTTTTAGATTCCTTAGATGAAACACCTTCAGAAGCAGAAATAGAAAGAGGTGTAGAATCTGTAAAAGCACGAGAAAAAGGTGACAAAATAGAACAAGGCACATATAATTTAGAAAAACAAAAGGAATTAGGTAGCTTTTTTCGTTTGCGAAAGAAAGATATAAAAGATAAAAACTGTATTCTTTTTGTAATTTCACAAGTACGTGTAAATCTTAAAAAGTTTGGTGCAAAATATTACAGAACAGGAGGCAAAGCTTTAGACCATGCTGCTTCTCAAATTATATGGTTGAAAGAGATTGAAAAGTATACAAAAAGAGGGAGAGCAACAGGGGTATGTGTTCATGCTAAAGTATCAAAGAACAGTATTGGCAAACCCTTTAGAGAGTGCTATTTTGACATTCTTTTTGATTATGGTGTGGACAATCTTACAAGCAATATAAACTTTCTTTATGATTTAAAAACACCACTTGGCAAAGAAAGAAAACTACGTGCATTTGCTTGGAATGGTAAAGAATACACAAAAGAAGCATTGATAAAACTTATTGAAAAGAATAACTTAGAGAAAGAATTAGAACAGAAAGTAATAAAAAAATGGAATGACATAGAGGAGGAGATAGCCCCACGAAATAGGAAGGGTAAAGAAAAATGGAAGGTATAAAATTAAATACGTTAAAGTTTTTGATTATAAAATCTGGGAAGAACCAGAGGGACATTTCAATGTTAGCAAAGATTCCAGAAGGAAGGTTCTCTCATATAATTACAGGGAGGTTGACAATAAAGGATGAGGAAAGAAAGAAGCTATGTAAAATATTAGAGGTTAATGATGAAATCTTATTTAAAGAATTATATCCTAATTAGAGGAAAAGAGTATGAAACCAGAAAAGTTAAATTGTGTGACAACACATCAAGCAGCGGCAATGCTTGGAGTGACATCATCAACAGTAAGAAAATGGATCACAGACAAGAAATTAAAAACACTTGTAACAATGGGAGGGCATAGAAGAATTCCTGCATCTGAAATTATACGCATACAAAAGCTAATGGGATTTGAAGGTGTTATAGAAAAATCAACATTAGATTAGAGATTATTGGGGGTCTAATGAAAGAGAAAGACTTTTTTCAACATGTAGAAGACTTTTTAAAGGATGAGAGCCAACTACAAAAATATTGTGATGAGATGTCAAAAGATATACGTGCACAAATGCAAGTACAAGTACTTATTGCAAAATTAATCAGAGCAAAGTTTGATGCTTTGATTAAAGAAGGGTTCTCTGAAGAACAAGCACTTGAATTAGCCAGGTCAATAAAACTATGACAATTAAAGTATCTTCAGGCAAAGCAAAAGGAAGAAAGTTACAGCAAATACTTTGTGCTTTTATTAGTAAAGCTATTGGGATTGAATGGGGATCTGAAGATGAAAAACTGATTCAGAGTAGACCTATGGGGCAAAAAGGCGTAGATGTAGTACTTAAAAATGAGGCTTTACAAAAGTTTCCTTTTTCTTGTGAATGCAAATGGAATGAAAAATGGAATGTAGTAGCTGCAATCAAACAAGCAAAAGCAAACACAAAACCAGACACAGATTGGCTGCTTTGTTATAAAAAAAATCACCTAGATCCAATTGTAATCTTAGATGCGGAAGTTTTTTTCAAACTGTATGCTCAATTAATGAGTTTCAAGGAGTTTTAAAAATGTGTATAGAGAAATATAATTGATGCAATATAAAGCCTATAGAATATATGACAAAAAAGAAAAAAAGTTCCTCTACATAAAGGTAAAAAATTATTTAGAACTTGCAGATTATTTTACTGCATACTATGCAATTGATACATACACAAGAATGAAAAGTATACAAGGGAAACCAATTTTTGAACATGATATTGTTGTAGCTGTAATAGAAGATGTTATTAGACAAGGAACAGTTGTGAAACTACAAGGTAAATTTTACCTTGCAACGGTAACAAAGAATTATAGACTTAGGAGAGAACAAAGAAAAGAGTTAATTGGAAATATTTATAAGGAGTAAAAGATATGTCACAGATAAAGGAAGTAACAGTAAGTTTTGGTTATACTGCTAGTATGGGTGCTGGCACATATGAGTTTTGTAGAATAGATATGAGTGAAACAAGAGTAATGGATACATCTTCCGCAGTGTTAGCAAAAGAAGAACGAGAAGCAATGTTCAAAAAGTTAGAACATCAAGTAATGTCAAAAGTAGACAAGATTACAGAGAAATGATTAACCTGATTCATTTAATAAATTTTGGACCGCACAAAGATCTAAAATTAGAATTATCTCCAAGAGTAAATGTCATTGTTGGAGAGAATGACACAGGTAAAACTTCAATATTTCGAGCATTAGATTGGGTTATAAACAACAATCCTTCAGGTGCAAATTTTTTAAATAATGATTGTAATGAAAAAGAAGTTTTTAGTGTCACAGTGGAAACACCAGAAGCAACGACTACAAGAGAAAGATCAAAAACAAAAAATGAATATTGCCTTTCTACAGAGAAAGATCTGCTAACAAATTTTGGCACGGGTGTCCCAGAGAAAGTTGCAAAGATTTTAAAGTTTTCAGATATTAACTTTCAGTACCAAATGGATGCTCCATTTCTTTTACTTAGTACATCAGGTGAAGTTTCTCGTTATCTTAATAAAACAATTGATTTAGATGCTATCGATATTGCCTTTGAAAATATTGGAAAGATGAAAAGAAATGCAAATAAAAACTTCAAAAAGACTGATGAAGATTTAAAAAAGATTGAAAAAGAATTGCTTGAATATAAGGATTTAGACTCCTTTGAAAAACAGTATAATTCAATAATTGAACTGCAAGAAGCTTGTTCAGAGATAGAATTTAATTTAGATACTATCACTGCTTTATTACCTAAATTATCCTCTATTGAGGCTGAAATAGATTTGACAAATAAGATAATAAAAAAAGAAAAAGAAGTAAATGAAATATTAGAACTTTCTAATGAAAATGATGAAAGATACTCTAATATCCTAGCACTTGACTGTCTCATGGAAAATCTTGAAAACCTACAAGAAAAGATAAATGATATTGATTTAATTGTGCAGAAAGAATCTGAAATAAAAGAAATTATCAATGAGATTAAGTTGGCAGAGGAAAGTTTTCAAAGGCTAACAAAAAGTACATTTTTATTAGAAAAGATTGATACATTAGTAGATGAAATAAGGAAGACAAGTGTTCTGCTCAACAAAGAAAAAGACATTGTTGAACTTGAAAGATTAGCAAAAGAGGAAGCAAAAGAGGAAGCAGACATTGAAATATTAACTTCTTTATTAAATGAAATACAAGTACTTGAAGATGAAATAAAAGAAGGAACAAAAAGTATGAAATCTGATGATATTGCATATAAAAAACTAATGAGAGGTAAATGCCCTCTTTGTGAGCAGGAAATAAAAAAGTAATGAAACTAAAAGAATACTTTGTAGCAAATGAAAAAGAACTGATTGTAGAAGCTTTAAAATTTGTTCATGTGCCAAACTACACAGCTTTACTTTTAGATAATAAATGTAAAGGTAAAATATGGCATGAGAGTTTAAATGTTGTCCCTGCATACATTAATAAAAATGAACCAAAAGGGTGTTGTAAATGTGAAGTACAAACAAATCAATGGGAATTTCCTAATAAAGCACGTTTATTAATAGATTTCTTAGAAGGAACTGTTGGGCATTTTAGATATGGTGGAATAGTAATTCAATTTTTAGGTATTGGAAAAGAATGCTCATACACTAAGAATCAGATTGAATATTTAAAATCAAGACTAAGAACTCCAAATAAAGATATTCCTATACGATTTGTAAGAGTTAAAGAATAATGAACCCAACAGCAATTTTAACAGCAGATATTCATTTAAGAACAGATAGACCAGCAAAAAGAACTGATAATTATTTTGCTGCTCAAGCAAATAAAATTGAATTTATAAGAGATTTACAAGAGGAGTATAAATGTCCAATCTTTGATGGTGGAGATCTTTTTCACAGATGGAATTCCTCTCCTTATTTAGAAGCATGGGCAATAGAGAATTTACCAAACGATATTCACACCGTTGCAGGAAATCATGAATTGCTTGAACATAATATAAATAATTTAGAGAAGGCTAGTTTGAATGTTCTCTCTGTTGCAAATAAAATAAAATTGTTATGCTCTGGATCATATCTTACTGTGGTAACAGAACATAGGGTTGTGAAACTTAGTGGTTTCCCTTGGAACACACCATTAAAGTCTGCAAAAGAAAAGCGTAGTTTAAATGTAGCATTAATTCATCACATGATTACAGATGAAGATTTAAAGTACAAAGATGATACAGCATTAAAAGCACATACATTATTCAAGAAAATGGAAGGATTTGACCTCATTGTTTGTGGACACAACCATAAACCTTTTGTGGTTGAGCAGGATGGGAGACTTATTGTTTCTCCCGGTTCTATGATGAGAACAACAAAAGGACAAATGGAACACAGACCAAGAGTATATTTATGGTATGCAGGAAATAATACAGTTAAACCTATGTATCTTCCAATTGAAAAGGATGTTTTTGCTGTTACTCAAATAAGAAAAGAGGAAGAGTCTGAAAAGAGAATTGAATCTTTTATTTTGGCATTAAAAGAAGAGTATGAAGTTACATTATCTTTCAAGAAGAATATGGAAAACTATTTAGCAGGAAATAAAACAGTAAAATCAGTAGAGGAAATAATTTGGGAGTGTGTGCCTTAAAAGGAGATTAAATTGGCAGAATTAGAAATTGTAACAAAGTTAAAAGAAAGAATAGATAAAGCAAAAACAGAAAAAGCTGTTTCAGAAAGTAAATTAAATGAGTTAAAAACAGAATTGAAAGAGATCACTGGTTCTGACAATGCAAAGGATGCAACCAAGGTAATGGATAAACTAAAAACAAAACATGAAGAGACAAAAATTCTTCTTGATGCCAAGATAAGAAAGCTGCAGGATGAGTGCCCGTGGGCATAGAATAGAACTTGAAACAATTGATTTAGATGACTTACGAAATAATAGAAGTCTCTATAATGAAGTTTACTACCAAGAAAATGCGGATGATATCAAAAGAGTTTGTAGAGAATATTATGCAAAAAATAGAGAAAGAGTAATAAAACGAAATGCAGAGTATGCAAAAAAGAGAGCTGAGAAAACCAAAGAGTACCAAAGAAAATATTTTCAGAAAAATAAGAAAAGCATTTTAAAACAAAGAGATCTAACAAAAAGATCAATAGCATGGCGAGAGAAAGTAAATGCAAGACAAAATCAACTTGAAAAACTTTTACGAAGTCTTACAGCAGAAGAAAGGGCAGCACTCCCTTTTGAACTTGCAGAAGAAAAGTTTGGAACAAAATCTGAGGACTCTAAGAAAGAAACTTAGAAATACTGAAAATGCTGAATTAATTATTCAGAAAGTTGCACTAGAAACACAAGCAGAAATACAAATATATGTTTCTGATTTAGTATCCTTAGCATTGTCTTCTGTCTATGATGATGCTTATGAATTCAAACTAGACTTTAAAATTAAAAGAGGAAAAACAGAGTGTTCCCCAGTATTCACTAGAGATGGCAAAGACTATGTTCCAGGTAAAGAGACAGGTGGAGGTCCAGTAGACATTGCTTCCTTTGCTCTTCGATTAGCACTTTATTGTCTACAAAAAGGCAGGATAAACAATACAATTTTACTTGATGAACCTAGCAGGTTCTTAGATATCAAATCGAAACCTAGATTTGCAAAGTTAATCTCTCGTCTCTCTAAGGAATTAGATGTGCAATTTCTTATTGTCACACATGATGTTGCTTATACAGAAAAGGCAGACAAAGTATTTGAGATTGAAAAGAAATGATAAGTGTAATTATTCAAGCAAGAATGGAATCAGAAAGATTTCCAGGCAAAATGGCGCGAACAATAAATGGAATCTTTGCATTACAAATTTTAATAAATAGACTACATCATTCTAAATACATAGATAAATTTATTCTTGCTACGGCAGATACTATGATGAATAGGCGCATGGCTGAGGGATTAACTGGCTTGGATTTTGTTATTTATGGAAGTACAGATGATGTCCTACTGAGAGTCTTAGAAGCTGCAAGAGTAACTGATACAGATATCATTGTAGATATTACAGGAGATTGTCCTTTTGTAGATTATAGACAAATTGATAAAGCTATTCAAAGGATAACAGATCCAATGTATCCAGGAATTGACTATATCAGTAATGTAGTCACAAGATCATATTTTGATGGAGCAGACTGGCAAGTTTATACTATTAAAGCTTTAGAAAAAGTAGATAAATTAATCACAAACAAGATTCATCGATCTCATGTTGGTTGGAATATTCTTCAATACCCTGATCAATTTACAATTTTAAGCAGACCTGCACCACCAGAATATCACATGCCAGATGTTGGCCTTACATTAGATACAAGGGAAGATTTGCAAGTTATAAGAGCAGTGTACAAACATTTTAATTATGACATAACTACATCAGTTGAGGACATTTCAACATATGTAAAAGAGAATCCAGAGGTTCTAAATAAAAACAAACACATACAAAGAAAAATTCCAGGACAAGGATAAGCATATATTATGAATAAGTATGATGTTATTATTATAGGTTGTGGAAGCATTGGAGCAATAAAACCAGATAAATTTGATTCTCCAGAAACAAAGAACATTTTAACATGGGGACATGCTTTTTTTTATTTAAAAGGTGATTATAGTTTAACTTTACATTTTATTGATTATGATCTAAACAAAGCAAAATTAGCAAGTGAAAAATGGGGTGGAAAAGCTTATAAGGACTTAGAAACATTTAGAAAAGAAAATACAAATAACAACAAGCGTATTTTTGTTGTTGCAGTGCCAACAAACAAGCATTTCAAAGTCTTATCTAGGGTAATAAAGTTCAATCCCTCCCTTGTTATTGCTGAGAAACCATTCACAGATAATTTAGAGGATGCAAAAACAATAAGATATTTGTATCTAAAAAAGAACATTCCTTTAATGGTTGATTATATTAGAAGATTTGACCCAGTAACATCAGTAATAAAAAATGCAATTGATTTGGATATGCTTGGTAACATTCAACAATGCAGAGTAATTTACAATCGTGGATTCAAACGTGAAGCTTCTCATGCTTTAGATTTAATGCATCTTTTTTTTGGGAAGTACAAATCAGGATTAATTTTGGATACAAATGATGTTCTAATTGATTATGATAAACATGATCCTTCTTATACAGCACATCTTTCCTTTGAATTGTGCAGAAATGTTTTAGTGCTTCCTGCTGATGGACGAGAATTTTCAATATTTGAAATCGATATTCTTGGCACAAAAGGCCGTTACACACTTGTTGATCATGGTAAATTTTTACGGAAGCATTCTGTAATTCAAGAACCAACCTATGGAAATTACAATACATTATGTTCCACTTATGATTTGCAAGAAACCAAATTAACAACGGCATTATTATTTGCAGCAGAGAATGCACTTCATTGTGCAGAAAGAGGTGAAAGATTATTTTGTACAGCAGACAATGCAATCGACACACATAAAATTTATTACAAATTAGGAGTGTAAAATGAGTGTATTAGCAATCAATGGTGGAGAAAAAGTAAGAAAAGAGTTTTTTCCAGCACAGCAAACATTTGGAGAAGAAGAGAAAAATGCTGTGAATGAAGTATTAGACTCTGGTATTCTTAGTGGTTATAGAGGATCTTGGTCACCAGCTTTCTGGGGTGGAATTAATGTTCAGCAATTAGAAAGAAAATTTGCAGAGAAATTTAAAGTTACTCATGCAATTGCTTGTAATAGTTGTACTTCTGCACTTTTAATAGCTTGTAAAGCATTGGATTTATTTATGGAAAAAGAAGTTCTAGTTACTCCATGGTCAATGACCTGCTCTGCTTCTGCTCCTCTTATTTGCAATGCTATACCAATTTTTGCAGACATTGAAGAGCAATATTTCTGTTTGGACTTTAATTCAATACAAAGCAAGAGATCACCAAACACAAAAGCAGCAATCATTGTTGATCTATTTGGGCTTCCTTTTGATAAGAGAATAAATGAGTATGCAGAAAAGTTTAATATAAAAATAATTGAGGATGCTGCGCAAGCAATTGGTGCTACAAGAGATGGGCAATACACAGGAACTCTTGGTGATATTGGTGTATTCAGTTTTACACAGGGGAAGATACTTGCATCAGGAGAAGGTGGAATGATCACTACAAATGATAGTGCACTCGCAATGAAGTGTCGTTTGTTAATGAACCATGCTGAAGCAGTTATTCACGGAATGTCTCCTCTTGAGAAGAATTTGAAAAGTATTGATGAGACTATGTGGGGAATGAACTTACACATGACTGAGATACAAGCAGCAATTTTGAAAATTCAATTGGATAAATTAGATGGGATTTTACTAGAGAGAAGAAAGATAGCATATAAGCTTTATGATATAGTAACTACAATTGTACCAGCAATCACCCCTGCACCAGTAAGAGAAGGATGCACTCATTCTTACTACACACAACCATTTCTATGGAATAGTGAGGAAGCAGATGGATTACATAGAGATAAGTATATTGAAGCAGTAAAGGAAGAACTGATGCCTGAGCAAGGACGTTTAGACAAAGCATTAATTGCAGCAGGGTACATTGATCCACTTTATAAAATGCCATTATTTCAAGGATTAAATCCTGAAGCAAAGTTGGTAAGCTTTCCAAATGTTGAGAACTTATGGAAAGAGACATTCTTTTATACAATGTTCCATGGGTTACCTTTAACTGAGAAAGATTTAAATGATATTTGTGCTGCCTTTGAGAAAGTTTGGGAGCATAAAGGAGAATTATGATAGATTTAATACTCGAAGTTGGCTCAAATCACAATTGTGAGATAGAAAGAGCATATAAATTAATTGAAACTGCAGCATTTCTTGGTGCAGATTATGTGAAATTTCAGTTATTTACAGCAGAGACACTTTATGCACCTGAATGTATTAAAGAAAGAAAATATGCAAAGAAAAGAGAACTTCCAATTGAATGGATTCCAAAGCTTTATACATATGCCCACAGTCAAGGTATAAAGATTGGATACTCTGTATTTTCTAAAGAAGCAGTTGAGTCAGTAAAAGATTACACAGACTTTTTGAAGGTATCTTCATTTGATATTTTAAGATTAGATTTAATTAAGGAATGCTTAAAAACAGACAAAACATTTATGATTTCCTTAGGATTAGCATCAAGAGAAGAAATGAACATTATTGATAAGCATACATGTGAAAAGCTCAATAGACGTATTGTCTTTTTTCATTGCATTCCAAAATATCCTACTGATCCTTCTGAATGCAATCTATCATTAATAAAGTATTATAAAGAAAATTATCCCGATGAAATTGGATGGTCAGACCACACAAGAGAAGAAGGAGTGATATTAGAGGCAATCAGACAAGGAGCCACAGCAATTGAACTTCACTTTGATTTAGTAGACCAAGCAGGGTGTGAAACACAGTATGGACATTGTTGGAGTCCAAGTAGGTTGCATTTTTTAATACGAACACTTAGAACAATGAAAGAAGCTACTGGAGAAGTTATTGAACCAAATGAAGTCTTTAAAGAACAAAGAAAATTATTAGCTTGGCCATCTGATGGCCTAAGACACATGTAGGAGCCAGAATGATGTCTTATGTTCGTTTAGAACCAATCACAAAAAAGCAAGAAGAATTAGTTCAAATAGCAAAATGGAGGAATAAAACATTAATTTCATTACGTAGCACCACGCCTACTCCAGAAGATTACCAACATCAATGTTACTGGGTAAATTCAATTCAATTTGAAAAGTATTACTTTATTTATAATGAAACTGATTTCATTGGTTATTGTGGGTTAGATAAGATAAGTAAAACAAATGGAACTGCTGAATTAAGTTTATTAATTGGAATGCCTTTTCAAGGTAAAAGGTACGGTAAACAAGTAGTTGAAGCTTTACTAGAAATTGCATTTAATGATTTAAACCTTCAATGTGTGTTTATTGAAGTTTATAATACTACAGATAATTGGATAAACTTTTGGCATAATCTTGGATTTCATTTAGAAGGCAAATTGAGAAGAAGAAAATTATGGCAAGGGAACTATTATAGTTCTATTATTGCTTCAATATTAAAAGAAGAATGGATTGAAAATGGAAAACTGGTATAAGGAAAAAGAGATACTGCTACTCGGTGGAACTGGCACTTTGTCAAAAGCAATTATAAAACTCTTATTAGAGGATTATAAACCTAAAGGTATTCGGGTATATTCACGGGATGAATTTAAGCAATGGAACTTGCAAAGAGAAATAGGAGTCAGAAGCGATGTGTCTTTTCTTTTAGGTGATGTGCGTGATTTTAGAAGATTAAAAAGAGCTATGCAACGTGTAGATATAGTAATTCTAATGGCTGCTCAAAAGCATGTGACTTCTTGTGAAGAGAATCCCATTGAAGCAATAAAAACAAACATTTATGGTGCTGAAAATGTTGTTGATGCTGCCTTAGATACAAATGTTGAAAAGGTAATGTTTATTAGTTCAGATAAAGCAGTTTTCCCAACCAATAACTATGGTGCAACTAAATTAGTAGCTGAGAAATTAGTCATAAACGCAAATGTTTACTCCGGAGGAAGGCCTCCATCTTTCTCTTGTTGTAGATATGGAAATGTCTTGGGTAGTCGTGGTTCTGTTATTCCTTTGTTTCAAGAACAAGCTAAAACTGGAACAATAACGATTACACATGAAAACATGTCCCGTTTCTGGGTAACAATAGAAACAGTTGCTAATTTTGTCCTCCAAAGAATAATGGAAATGCATGGAACTGAAATATTTATTCCAAAGATGAAAATTGCAAGTGTTTTATCATTAGCAAAAGCAATTGCACCTAATGCTGAAATTAAAATCATTGGTATAGCACCTGGTGAGAAGATATTTGAAACTTTAATTACTGAGGCTGAAAGTAGGAATGTACAAGAATTTAAGAACTACTTTGCAATCAAAAAGAATTTTAAAAATGATAATGTATTTTCATATACAAGTGAGATAAAAGAAGGTGCTGATTTATATGATGAAGAAGAATTAAAAGAGATTTTAAAAGGAATAAAATAAATGCAATTTAAAACAGATTGGGGGGATGCTAGGGGTATATATAAACCTTGGATTTGGTGGTTATTTCAACATTAAAGGGAATGTACAATTACAAATTGTATGCATTCTTCTTGCTATAGTATGTATGCTACTAAGCATAAGGAATAAATTATGAAATATAAAGACAATAGCCCATTCTTATTAATGTGTTGTTTAAGTTTCTTAATAGCAACCATTTTCTTTTTCTTCTCTAAAGAATGGAAACTGGCCTTCTGGTTATTGGGCTGTTCTATATAGGGACTGCTATCTGAAATAGCAACAAAATAAGGATAATAATGAAATATAAAGACAATGAAATTACAATTGAACCATTAACAAAGGAAATAATTGAAAACAGCAATTACAAAAAATGGTTAATTGATCCAAAAGTTACAAAATACAACAGCCATGGTGTTTTCTTTGATCCAAACATAGATTCCTTCTTAAAAAGTGCAAACTCACAAACAACAATTACCTGGGCAATAGTAATCAAAGAATATAAAAAAACTATAAGGCATTTTATTGGTACAGGTGGTTTGTATGGAACAGAAGAACAAAACCACTTAGGGAATATTGCTTTACAAGAAATAGACTTAATCAACAGGTCTGCAGAGTTAGCAATACTTATTGGTGAAAGGTCTTATTGGAAAAAAGGAGTTGGGCTTCGAGCTTGTAACCTAGTTTTGCAACATGGATTTGTGAAATTAAACTTGAATCGAATATGGTTGGGAACACTTGTAGATAATAAGGGAATGAATCAATTAGCTAAAAATTTAAATATGAAGTTAGAAGGAACATTTAGAGAAGCGATGTGGTTTGAAGATCACTACACAGACATACAACAATATTCCATATTACAGAATGAATGGAGAAGTACTCAATGATATACACATCAGAGACACGCTTTAAAAACAACATGCAGACACTGGAAAAAATCCTTCCAGATCTCCATAAATGGGTAAAAGAGGGTGAAACACCAGACTGGTACACCAGAATCCAATCTATTGATGGCTCACCAAATCTCCTTATTAAACATGGAGCTCAAGTGAAACCAGCTTACCCACAAAGAATACCAGCGAGACAAGCAAAGAGCATGATAAAAGATAGAAAATTTTTAAAAGAAGATGTCTCTGTAATTATTGGTTTTGGTCTCGGTTATTTAATAAGAGAGATTATCCTAAAAATGGAAAAAGGGCATAGAATTATAATTGTTGAACCTACTCCAGGAATGTACAAACAAGCATTTAACACATTTGACTTCACCAAGCAAATGGATAATGGTTCAATTATTTTTGCTTCACCAGGACAGGCTGAAATTGCCTATATAATCAGTGTGATTGAAACATCAATTGTAGTTTCTGAATGGAACTTCTTTGTTGAACCATACACTTTCTTTCGTCCTGATGAATATAAGAAAATAATGGAGTATACAATTGAGACAATTAATCAAGCTCGGTGCAATACAGGAACGGTTATAGGTGCAGGAAAAATGCTTGCAGACAATGATATTTACAATCTTCCTTACGTTATTAGACATCGAGGAGTTGCAGAACTAAAAGGATTATTCAAAAATAAACCAGCAGTTCTTATTTGTACGGGACCCTCATTAGAGAAGAACATTCATGAATTAATTCCAATACAAGATAAAGTTATTATCATTGCAGTTGCGCAAGCATTAAGAATACTACTTGCATATGATATTAGACCAGATTTCATTACTACTGTAGATTTTGGTGAACCAAACATGGGGCACTATAATGGATTAATGGATTCAGATATTCCATTAGTTTGTTTAAATAGAACTTGTTGGAAAATATTAAAAAAGTATCAAGGTCCAAAATTTATTGTTGCAACGCCAATAGCAGAACATGAGAAAGCAGCAGTTGGAGTAATAGCACACAAAGGATCACTTGAAGCAGGTGGATCAGTGGCACATTTATCATTGATGTTAGCACATCATTTGGGTTGTAATCCAGCAATGTTACTTGGACAAGATTTAGCTTTAACGGGAAATAAATCCCATTTTAAATTAGCAGATCAAGCTGGAATCACTGAAACTGATCCAAATACAGGTGCAATCACTATCAAATGGCAAGATCACAGATGGGAGAATACTGATGCTGCAAAAGCAGAACATAAAGATGGAACAAGCTCAATGGGACCACCAATTTATGTGCAAGGTAACTTAGGAAATGTTGTCACAACAAATGCTGGATTAGCTTCATTTATTTTAGCATTTAAGAATCTTATAAAAAGGTTCTTCTCAGAAGATCAATTTGTTTTAAATTGCACAGAAGATGGTGCAAAGATTGAGGGAGCAAAGTGTTTGTCTTTTCATAAAGCTATAGACACATACTGTCAAGAGGCAATAGATAAGTCAATTTTAGACCCATTACTTTCTCTTGCTGATGACAGAGATAAATTGCTTAAAGAAGTAATCCCAAAATTAGAAAATGATATACAGATATTAGAAGACATTGAAGAAAAGAGTAAAAAAGCTTTAGAATCATGTGATCCTCTAGTTAAAAGTTTTTCAAAACCACACAAACTAAAAAGATTAATAAAAGAAAGTGAAACAATTACAAAAGAAGCAGAAAGAGCAGCAGGAAACAATGCTTTAATTGGTGTAGCAATTTTTAATGCAAGCAGACAAATACACAGTAGATCTTTAAAAGTAAAAGGACAAATGTCTCATTTACAAAGAAGTAAAAAGGATTTGAAAATTAGAGTAAAAAGAACAAGAATAATTCTAACCGCTGCTAGAGATGCTTCTATAGAATTACAAAAAGGGTATAAAACAGCATTAAAGTTATTTAAGAAATATAAGAAGACAAAAGATGAATCTTTGTTAATAGACAATACAGATATTGAACCCTCAATAGGTGATGCTTTAACTTTCTTTAAAAGAGGAAACTTTGGACGACCTTTATTAGAAGCAAGAAAAATTCTAAAAGAATGTGAGAAAGCTTCAAAAAAGATACTTACATTGGAACCACTAACAAAAGAGTATCAAGAAACAAAAGAAAAAATGTGGAAGTTTCATGATGCAAAGATAGTGGAAAAGAATGCTCTGATTCTTAGAGAGAAAGCAATTAAAAAAGCAAAGTTGAAGCACAAGCAATTTGATATTGACAAACTGTTAGAGTATTTACAGTTGATGGAGGAAAATAAGGAAGTAGGAAAGAAAGAGTTAGTAAAATTGAGTGCTTTACAGCAGTTACAAGCAAGTGGGGAGTATGAAAAATTAAGTGATGAAGCCAAGAAAGAACTACAACCAGACTTTTCAGAAGCTTTAAAAATATTAAAAAAAGCAGTTGAATTGTACCCAGAGAAAGAGCATAGCAGGTGGGGTTATGCAACAACATTGCATCATACAGGGCAATATAAAGAAGCAATAAAAGAGTATGAAAAGTTAATTGAAACAGTGCAAAAGGATATGGATAAGCTTAGATTCTCAGAAAGACAAAAAGAATTCCTTGAAACTTTTCTCAGTAAAGAAATAGATGAAAAGCAATATAAAGAAAAATTAAAAAATGAGGAATTTGCTAAGAAAGATGCTTTAAAGGGAGCAAAGATAATTCGATTGATAAATAAAAGAAATACCTACAATATAATAGAAAAAAGTATTTTGAGGTATAAGTTTGAACTTGGACAAGTTAAGCTTATTACAAGAGATATTCAAGGGGGACTTTCTGATATTAGAAAAGTAATGGAACAAACAGAAGAGTTTGATTCCTTCTTTCAAAGGATTGGTGATTTATATTATGATTTGAAAGATTATGAAAAGGCTGTTTTAGCATACAAAACCTATTTGCAAAAGTTTAATACTGATTATGTTGCTTGGGAGAAGAAAGGTCTGTGCCATTTAAAATTAGACCAGAAAGTTGAAGCTGAAAAAGCATTTGTGAAAGTGAAAAATTTGAAACCGGAGCATGAATTTGCAGAAAAGACTTGACAAATATTAATTAACATATTATAATAGATATTAATAAGAGATTAATTTTCACATAACGATGCAATACACTCTGACCAAAACTCAGTGCTGTGATACTTACAAAGAGTTTATCTACGCACTCGTTTTGGCAGGTGATTGTCGGTGTTATGTAATCTAAAAGGAGAACATAATTTGGATAAACAAGAGTTATTACAAATACTTAATGACAATAATAAGAAGATAATAGAAGTAATAAATGAGAACAACAAGGAGATAATAGAGAAGTTTACTGATATTAAAAGTGCTCCTTCTTATAATCAAAATCAGAAGGATGTATACAAAGAGAAAGATCATTGTCAGTTAAAGACTTCTTATAACCAAGGTCATCAGCAATTAACCTCAATAAGTCAACAAAAACAGTCTCAAGAAGATTTGCCGATATCCCGTTTTCTTTCCAAATCTGCATCAGCTCCCTCTGTTTTTTTAGAATTGCTCGGTTGTGACTAAAAGCAACAGGAATGGTATTTATAGAAAGAGCTAAGGCTATATTGTTTTCACGTAGACTATTGTTTTTATTAGACATTAGTGTCTTAAAGACATCAAGTTTATCACGATGCCTATTATATTTTGTTTGCATGTGACGAGCAAACCAAACAGCTCCAAAAGGAACAATTGCTATGAATGTAATATTTATGACACGTAAAATTTGATTGGGACACATTTGTCACTCCTATTATTGTAGAGTTTATATAGCTCTGAGAAATTGTTAATAATATTAATAACAAAAAAAGAAAAATGCAAGAGATAATTTTCACATAACTATACAATGCACTCTGACCAAAACTCAGTACTGTGATACTTAGTATGAGTATTACTTCATACTCGTTTTGGCAGGTGATTGCAGGTGTTATGTGGAGATTAAAACATGGGACTTAATGAATTAAGAGAATTATCAAAAGAGACAATAGGAGTTCAAATGACATTTTTTATATCTTCATTTATTTTATATATTTGTTTGCGTTTTGAATATTTACAAAAAATTTTTGGCTTAGAAAATCAGCCAAATTTTCAGAATTTTTTATTTTATTTATCTGTTTTTTCATTTGCCTTTATTATATATAATTTAATCACCACAAAACCAAAATTTGAAGAGCTTAAAGAAAGTTTTCACTCTATTGAAATGTATGATGATATGAAAACAGTCAATGAGTGGTGGAGTACTCATGAACTTGGTAATTTCAATAATGTAGGTGATGCTATAGACAATGCAAGACATTCAATTTCAAAACGATATAATGACATTTATGAATATTATAAAAAAAGTTTATTTAAATATGAAATCAAAAGGATAATAGATATAGATAGAATAGATTTTTTCTTTAAGAAAATTGATCCACTTGAAAAACGTATAGAAATATTAGGAAATGGAACTTATATCCCAGATATGGCATTATTTTTTAAAGATTTATATAGAAAAGAATTAAAGTAATAGTTTTCACATAACTAAGCAATGCACTCTGACCAAAACTCAGTGCTGTGGTACTAATAATACTACAAGATACTAAATCGTTTTGGCAGGTGATTGCAGGTGTTATGTGAGGAGAGGAATGGTTAGATTAACAGATATGAAAAATACATTAATTACTGCATCTACTTCTTTTGCAATTGGAGCTGTACTTTATCATTTTGCTAAAGATTACTGGATCACCTTACTTTGTATATCAATACTAGTTTTTGTTTGTACATCT
>Ga0307375_10000525_pt1 | contig 47604 bp, 37 predicted proteins | sample TR1MG_FD_202531 | JGI IMG/M metagenome (GOLD analysis project Ga0307375, IMG submission 202531) | Soil microbial communities from Risofladan, Vaasa, Finland - TR-1 | ecosystem: Environmental > Terrestrial > Soil > Coastal area > Acid sulfate soil | place: Finland: Risofladan, Vaasa | collected...
GGCCGAATGACAACGGCTCTATCCAGGAAGGCCGTGCCTGCCGTCGGGTCTTCGTCTGCTGGGTTTCTATTGCGTATTCTGATCTTGCCCGCCACCGATTCCACTCTCAAGCCGGCCACCGGGAATGCTCTGAATCCGGCCACCCCAAATGCTCTCAAACCGGCCAGCCGGAGCGCTCTCGAATCCGCCACCTTGGGTTCATGAATCCTGCCCTGGCGACGCCTTCGGATCGGCGCGATTCTGGCGAGACGCCGGCCGACGGGCAGACATGAGGGTTGGCGCGAGGGCGTGCATGCCGACCGCCAGCGACGGCGCACTTTGTCAAATTGGCCGCACCCTTTGGGCTTGCATTGCCAACATCTGGAACTTAAAGTACAACAATACAAGTTCAAAAAAGGTGCGAAATCATGCAACCGATCAAGCTCGAAATCGTCAAGCCGATGGTCAGCGCCGGCGCGATCAGCGCCGCCTCGATCATAGGTCAGAAAGGTGGCTTTGCCGTGGTGTTCAACGTGGGGATGCAGCAGCAACCGCTGGCCACCAGGGCGGGCGCGGTGCGCGTGTTCTCGCGCAGCGACACCGCCATCCAAACCCTGCACGAGCTGGGCATCCGGCAGTTCAGCGTGGACACCACGCAGTACCAGGCCGGCACGCTGCGCGCTCCCCGCCCGGATATTCGCAAGCGGCACCAGGAAGCCGCCCTGGCGGTCAGCCATGCGCGCTGGATGCGTGGGGAAGTGCAGAGCACGCTGGACAAGATCGAGCGAGGGGAAGGCCGCTGGCACTCGCTTGATGCCGTGGCCACCGAACTGCACAAGATGGTGGATGACCACGAGGCCGCACCGACGGCCACCAAGCGCAAGCGCAAGCACGCATGATCCAGCTCCACGACGACGCTGCAGCCGACCTGCGCGGCATCGTTGCCTTCGGGCTGGCCAACCAGTTGCCCGACCCGCACGGGTTCGTCGCGCAGCTGGTGGGTGCACTGGGCCACTTGGACACCATCAAGCATCCGGGCCGGGTTGGCCAAGTGCCCGGCACTCGCGAGTGGGTGCTGACCCGACTGCCTTACCTCGCGGTATTCCAGAAGCTGCCGAACGGCGATACACGCGTGCTGCGCGTGAAACATACCTCGCAGCAGTGGCCGTAAGGGCCGCAAAACGAAGCGGCCGACGCAGCGTCATGAGAGTCGGCGAACCTGCCTCATCTTGGTGGCGCTTTTCAGACTGTTTCGGGCGAGGTATGGGCGGCGGCATGCAGGCGCTGGCGCATGGTCCGGTATGCCCGAGGCGGTGACGCACGATCAGTTGCTGCGCACGATGGATGCGCTGATGGATCATGCCGAAGCGGTGCAGGCGCGTGTCGCCGCGCAACTCACCGTGCACGCCGGCATCATCGAGCGCTACAAAAGTCTGGCCGACATCGAGCGCGGTTTTCGTGTCCTCAAAAGCGACCTCGACATCGCGCCGGTCTTTCACCGGCTACCCGATCGCATTCGGGCGCACGCGCTGATCTGCTTCCTCGCCTTCGTGCTCTATCGCGTCATGCGCCTGCGGCTCAAGGCCAGCCGGCAGCACGCATAGTCCGAAGACCACGCTGGAACTCCTGCGGTGTCTGCAGAAGCACCGTGTGCAACTCGGCGAGCAGCGCCTCACCGGCATCGGCAAGAGCTTATCCCGGCAACTCGAACTCTTCGAGGCTCTCGGCATCAACCAGCCCGCCTGACGACCGCTGTTGTGTCATTTCTGCCTATCGCAGGATAAGCGAATCAGTGAGTTATGCGATTAGCTGCGGAACTTGGGTGCCTCGATCATGACCGTGTGCCGCGCGATCAGTCCAGCGCGTAGCCGAACTGATCAAGGAATTCCGCCGCGAATTCGGAATAGCTGAAGCGCTGGTTCTGGGTGCCCGGGTGCTCGACCTTGAGCGCACCCATCAGCGAGGCGATGCGACCGGCGGTCGGCCAGTCCTTGCCCTTCATGATGCCGAAGATCAGGCCGGCGCGATACGCGTCGCCGCAACCGGTTGGATCAACCACACGTCGCTCACGCGCTGGCGGAATATGGTGGGTTTCCCCGTCGACGTGGATGATCGAGCCACGCGGGCCCTGGGTCACGATATAGGCGGTGACTTGACCGGCGATTTCGTCGGCGCTCCAGCCCGTGCGGGTCTGCAGCATCTGCGACTCGTAGTCGTTGACGATCACATAGGTCGCCTTTTCGATCATCGCGCGGAATTCGTCACCGCTGAACAGCGGCATCGCCTGGCCCGGATCGAAGATGAAAGGCACGCTGCGTGCGGCGAATTCGTCCACGTGCTGCAGCATCGCGTCGCGGCCATCCGGCGCGACAATCGCAAAATCGATCTGCGGGATGTCACGGACGTGATTTTCCTGGGCGCTGGACATCGCGCCCGGGTGGAAGGCGGTGATCTGGTTGTTGTCCAGGTCAGTGGTGATGAAGCACTGCGGGGTGAATTGGTCATCGAACACGCGCACGCATTCCAGACGAATGCCGCACTCTTCCATATGCTTGCGATAGGGTGCGAAGTCCTGGCCCACCGCAGCCACGGGCAGGGGGTCGCCACCGAGCAGCTTGAGGTTGTATGCGATGTTTCCCGCACAACCGCCGAATTCGCGGCGCATCCGGGGTACCAGAAACGACACATTCAGGATGTGCATCTGGTCGGGCAGGATGTGATTCTTGAACTGGTCCTGGAACACCATGATGGTGTCGTAGGCCAGTGATCCGCAGATGACGGCAGACATGATGTGCGGGAACCCCCGGGCAAGTTGAAAAGGTCGGGACAGGCGCGGTCGACCTGAGGCTGAACCGGAGCGCTCCGGTCAAAGGGTGCAATCGTAACGTCATCCGACCCGGTTGGCGACTTGTTAACCACCTGTTGAGTTCACTTTTTCGTGCAGATAATCACCTTATGGCAATGTTGTAAAAGGGTTTCTTAACGCTATTGTCCTTGCGCATGCGGTGTTCGCTGACTAGACTGGCGAGCTTACTTTTTAGCCAAGCCGAGCCACGGCGGACCCATGTTCAAGAAGTTTCGCGGGATCTTTTCCAACGACATCTCCATCGACCTTGGCACGGCCAATACGCTCATTTATGTGCGTGGTCAGGGCATTGTCCTGAACGAGCCGTCGGTTGTGGCGATTCGCCAGGATCGCGGCCCCGGTGGCCCGCGCACGATCGCTGCCGTGGGTAGTGACGCCAAGCGCATGCTGGGGCGTACGCCCGGAAATATCGCCACCGTGCGTCCGATGAAGGACGGCGTGATCGCCGACTTCACCATGACCGAGGCGATGCTGCAGCACTTCATCAAGCAGGTGCACAAGTCGCGTTTCCTGCGCCCGAGCCCGCGCGTGCTGGTCTGCGTGCCCTGCGGTTCGACCCAGGTCGAGCGGCGCGCGATCAAGGAGTCGGCCGAAGGTGCCGGCGCGCGTGATGTGTTCCTGATCGAGGAGCCGATGGCTGCGGCGATCGGTGCCGGTATCCCGGTGCATGAGGCGCGCGGTGCGATGGTGCTTGATATTGGTGGTGGCACCTCCGAAGTGGCGGTGATTTCGCTCAACGGCATTGTCTATTCGCAGTCGGTGCGCGTGGGTGGCGATCGTTTCGACGAGGCGATCATCAACTACGTCAGGCGCAACCATGGCACCCTGATCGGCGAGTCCACCGCCGAGCGGATCAAGTTGCAGATCGGCTGTGCGTTCCCGCAGACCGACGTCAAGGAGATCGAGATCTCCGGGCGCAATCTGGCCGAGGGCGTGCCGCGCATGTTCACGATCAACTCCAACGAAATCCTCGAAGCACTGCACGAGCCGTTGGCTGGCATCGTGGCGGCGGTCAAATCGGCGCTGGAACAGACCCCGCCGGAGCTGTGCTCTGACGTGGCCGAGCGTGGCATCGTGCTCACCGGTGGTGGCGCGTTGCTGCGCGACCTGGATCGCCTGATCTCCGAGGAGACCGGCCTGCATGTGCAGGTGGCGGACGACCCGCTGACTTGCGTGGCCCGCGGTGGTGGCAAGGCGCTGGAGCTGATTGATCAGCACGGCAGCGATTTTTTCGCCGCCGAATAACACGCGACACTCAGGGCCGCCATGGCGCGCGCGCGCGACGAATCTTCGCCTCTGTTCGCTGGAAACGCGGCCGGCACGCTGCGTCTGATTGTCTATCTCGCCCTGGCCATGGCCCTGATGGTGCTGGATCAGCGCAATGGCTGGTTGTGGCGTTTGCGCTACACGGCGGCGGCGGTGGTTGAGCCGATCTATCGTTTGGCCGGATTGCCTGCGGTAGGCATCCGCACGGTGAGCGTTGCCTTTGCCGATCGCCAGCGACTGACCGAGCAAAACCAGCGCCTGCGTGAGGATCTGCTGCTGGCTAACGCCAAGTTGAACCGCATGGCCGCCGTAGCCGAGCAGAATCTGCGGTTGAAGCAATTGCTCGACACCCAGCACAGCCTGAAGCTGAACGTGCAGCTGGCGCGGGTGGTGGGCGTGGATCTGGGCGCCTATCGCTATCGAATGACACTGAACCTGGGCGCCCGCGACGGGGTCAAGCCCGGTCAGCCGGTGATCGACGCGCATGGCGTGATCGGGCAGGTGAAAGAGGTGCTGCCGAATACCTCGATCGTGATGCTGATCACCGACCCGGAGCATGCCATACCGGTGGTGATTGAGCGCTCCGGCCTGCGTACGGTGGCCTATGGCTCGCGTGAGGGCGATCGGCTGAGCCTGCCCGACCTCCCGCTGGCGGCTGACGTGCGGGTGGGCGACAAGCTGCTCACCTCGGGCCTGGGTGGACGTTTTCCACCGGGCTTCCCGGTGGGTGAGATTCGCGATGTGGCACCCGCGGACACGGGCATGTTCCTGGTGGCGCATGCGAGTGTGGCGGCGGATATCGATCGCAGTGCCGACGTGCTGCTGCTGCATGATCAGGCTGAGCCGGATGGCCCGCCCCCTCCAGTGGTCCCGATGGGGCCGCCCAGTAATCTGGCGCCCGGCGCGGCGCCAGTGTCCGCGAGTTCGCCGGCCAAACGCCCCGCAACCGCCAGTCACGGCGGGGTGCAGCCATGAACAGGCAGAGCCTCGGCCGATGGTTGTTCGCCGGCACGTTGATATTTGCGCTGATGTCGATGCTGGTGCCGCTTCCGGGCATCCTGGAGCCGTTCAAGCCGTATTGGCCCGCCCTGGTCCTGTTGTACTGGACGCTGGAGGCTGAGGATCGGGTGAGCCTGGGACTGGCCTTCAGCGTGGGTCTGGGGGCGGACCTGATCAACGGCATCGTGCTGGGCGAGCAGGCATTGCGCCTGTGCGCGCTGGTGTTCATCGCGCTGCGTTTTCGCTCACGCCTGCGCTTTTTCCCGATGTGGCAGCAGTCGCTCGCGGTGCTGGCGTTGTTGCTGAACGACCGCTTCCTGCTGCTGGTTGTACGCATGCTGGCGGGCGCTTCGTTGCCGCCGCCCACGTGGTGGGCCGCGCCGTTCGTGGGTGCCGCGCTGTGGCCATTCATGTTCTTGCTGCTTGATGACTTGCGCGCGCGGCTGCGCGTTCAGTGAAATGAATAGCCGGCGATCAATCAAGGACGCCCGCGGCGAGAGTGAATTGTTTCGCCGCCGCGCGCTGGCGGGCTTCGTGCTGATTCTGATGGGGCTGGGCTTGCTGGTTGCACGCTACGTGTATCTGCAGGTGTCGCGGCATGATGAGTTCGTCACGCGTTCGACCAACAACCGGGTCAAGCCGCGGGCAATCCCACCGGCACGCGGGCTCATCTACGACCGCAATGGTGTGCTGCTGGCCGACAATGTGCCCGCGTTCCGGCTGGAAGTGGTGCCCGAGCAGGTAAAGAACATGCCCGCCCTGCTGGCCCGGCTAAGCCAGGTGATCCCGCTGGGGCAGGACGACCTTGACGCGTTCAACAAGCAACTCAAGCAGAGTCGTCGCTTCGAGAGCGTGCCGCTGAGAATGCACCTCACCGAAGATGAAATCGATCGCTTCGCGGTGAATCGCTGGCGCTTCCCCGGCGTGGACGTGGTGCCCTACCTGACCCGACGCTACCCGTTTGGCGACCTGTTCGCGCACGTGGTGGGCTATGTCGGGCGCATCGACGCGGACGATCTGCAGCGATTGGATCCCAAGCTCTATCAGGGCACCAGCCATGTCGGACGCAGCGGTATCGAGCGTTCGTACGAGAGCGTGCTGCACGGCACGCCGGGTTATGAGCTGCTCGAGGTGAATGCCGACGGGCGCACCCAGCGCGTGCTGGAAACCCACCCGCCGATCCCGGGCCGCAACATCTACCTGAGCCTCGACGTGCGTCTGCAGAAGGCCGCCGAAGCCGCCTTCAATGGTCGCCCGGGTGCGGCGATGGCCATCGATCCGCGCAACGGCCAGGTGCTGGCGATGGTCAGCATCCCCACGTTTGATCCCAACCTGTTCGTCAACGGTATCAGCCGGGCCGACTACAGCGCGCTCACTGACGATCCGGACAAGCCCCTGTTCAACCGCGCGCTGCGCGGCGTGTATCCGCCGGGCTCGACGATCAAGCCGTTCCTGGCACTTGGCGGCCTTGAGGAGGGCATTCGCACACCACAGGACACGGTGCTTTCCACCGGCCAATTCTGTCTGCCCGGGCAAAAGCGCTGCTACCGCGACGATGACCGTGGCGGCAATGGCGTCGTCGACATGGTGCAAGCGATCCAGCATTCCACCAACACCTATTTCTACAGGCTGGCCCTTGACATGGGCATCGACCGGCTGAGCCAGTGGATGAGTCGTTTCGGTTTTGGCAGCAAGACCGGGATTGATCTGCTCGGCGAATCCGAGGGCGTTCTACCCTCGCGCGCCTGGAAGGCAGCGCACAGCAAGCAGCCCTGGTACCTCGGCGAAACCGTGATTACCGGCATCGGCCAGGGGTACTGGGCGGTTACACCGCTGCAGCTGGCTCACGCCGTCGCCACTCTGGCCGGGCATGGCGTGCCGTATGCGCCACGCGTGGTGATGGCAAGCCAGGGCGTGGGTGATGTGGGGCGCCAGTTGTTGCCCAACCCACCGGGACCTGCGTTGATCAGCGATCAGTCCGAGTGGGATGTCATCAATCAGGGCATGCGGGCGGTGATCACCGACGGCACCGGCATGGGTCTCAACAATGGCTTTCCCTATGCCATTGCCGGCAAGAGCGGTACCGCAGAGCGCTATTCGCGCACCACCGATGCCTATGACAACAACAAGAATTCGGCCTACCTGGCTTCGCGTCACCGAGCCTGGTTCATGGGTTATACGCCGGCGGACAACCCGCAGATTTCCGCGGCGGTGGTGCTGGAGGCTGGCGCCTGGGGTGGCAAGGACGCCGGTCCCATCATGCGCAAGATTTTCGATGCGTGGCTGGCCAGCCACAATGGCGTGATCCCCGACAGCCAGCGTCTGCCGATCTCGCCAACGCTCGCCACATCAGTTGTTGCGCCGGTAACCGCCACGCCGGCCAGCCCGCCCAGGCAAAATGACCACCCCGAGGACCTGCCTGCCGAAGCATCCACCGGAGCAGGCCCATGATCGAGGTGCTGTATACCCGTTGGCGGCGTTTCATGCGCCGCATCCTGACCCGACCACGGATCGATTTACCGCTGGTGTTCGGCTTGTTCATGCTGGCGGCGATCGGTCTGATCACGCTGTACAGCGCTGGAGATGGCAACCTGGGTCTGGTCGGTGGCCAAGCCGCGCGCTTCGTGCTTGGAGGTGTTCTGTTGCTGCTGGTCTCGCGCATTCCGCCACCGGTTTTGCGCAGCTGGACTCCGTGGCTGTACGCCGGCAGCACCGCGCTGCTGGTGGTGGTGGCGGTTCTGGGTGAAGGCCGTGGCTCGGTGCGCTGGCTGGATCTGGGCGTGATGCGCTTTCAGCCATCCGAACTGCTCAAGTTGACCATGCCGATGATGGTGGCCTGGTACCTGCATCCGCGCCAGTTGCCGCCGGGCTGGAAGGACCTCGCCGTGGTCGGGTTGCTGATTGCCATACCGGCCGGGCTGATTGCCGAGCAGCCGGATCTGGGGACGGCCGTGCTGGTCGCCGCCGCGGGGGCATTCGCACTGTTCCTGTCGGGCATGGCGTGGTGGCGCATTGGTGTGCTGCTGGCGGCGGTCGGCGGCATGATCCCGGCCGGCTGGCATTTCCTGCATCAGTACCAGCGCGATCGCGTGCTGACCCTGCTCAACCCGGAATCCGATCCGCTCGGCAACGGCTGGCACATCATCCAGTCGCAGATTGCCGTGGGTTCGGGCGGGGTCTTCGGCAAGGGCTGGATGCACAGTACGCAGTCGCGACTGGACTTCCTGCCCGAACACACCACCGACTTTATTTTCGCGGTGTTCTCCGAGGAGTTCGGCCTGGTCGGCGTGTGCGCGCTGATCGCGTTGTATGCCTTCATCATCGGTCGTTGCCTGTGGATCGCGATGGAGGCCCGCGACACCTATTCGCGCCTGCTGGCCGGGGCGATCGGCATGAGTTTCTTCGTCTATGTCTTCGTCAATGGCGGCATGGTCGCTGGCATGCTGCCCGTAGTCGGCGTGCCGATGCCGATGGTCAGTTACGGCGGCACCTCGGCGGTGTCGCTGCTGGTCGGTTTTGGTGTGCTGATGTCGATTCACGCCCATCGTAAGACCCATATCTGAGTGCCGGTCGCGTCGTGCCTGTGAACCGCCCCAAGTTGTTGCTGCGTGCGTGATAGGCTTTCGGCGTCCCTGGATTTTCCGCCAACGAAGGCCCTGAATGATCGCGATTTCCGCGCTGCACCCGGTTCGATACGTCGCCATTCTGGGCTTTTTGGCACTCGGCGTGGCGATACCGGCAAGGGCGCAGACGCATCCCGGTCAGGCCGAGCTGGTGCAGGAAGTGGTTCGCGACACCGGCAAGGATCCGCAGGCATTGAACGCCCTGCTGGATGGTGCACAAGAGCAGCAGAGCATCCTCGATGCCATCAGCCGTCCCGCGGAAAGCAAGCCATGGAAAGATTACCGGCCGATCTTCCTGACCGACAAGCGCATCAATGACGGCATCGCGTTCTACCGCGAGCATCGTGCGCTGCTGGAACGCATCGGCAAACAGTACGGCGTGGCGCCCGAATACATCGTGGCGATCATCGGTGTGGAAACCAGCTACGGACGCAACACCGGCAATTACAAGGTGCTCGACGCGCTGGTGACGCTGGGCCTGTACTACCCGCCGCGGGCCAAGTTCTTCCGCGAGCAATTGAAAGAACTGCTGGAAATGCCGGACAACCATCTGGCCGGTCCGCTCGACCAGCTCACGGGCTCCTATGCCGGCGCGCAGGGCTGGGGGCAGTTCATGCCCACCAGCATCCGCGATTTCGCGGTGGATGAAGATCACGACGGCCGCATCGACCTGCAACATTCGCTGCCGGACATTCTTGCCAGCGTGGCGAACTATTTCGCCAAACATGGCTGGCTCAGCGGTGAGCCGGTGGCGGCGCGAGCGCTGGCGGATGCGTCCGCCGAGCCGGTTACCGTCAAGGGCAGCAAGCCGTTATGGCCGCTGGAACAGTTCGAGGCCTGGGGCTATGCACCGCTGCAGCGAATTCCCCCTGCGCAGCCCACCACCTTGCTGGAGCTGGACGGCGCCAACGGGCCGGAGTACTGGTTTACCTTCCAGAATTTCTATGTGATCACCCGCTACAACCGCAGCCCGTTGTATGCGATGGCGGTCCACCAGCTGGCCCAGGCGATTGCCGCCGGTGTCGGCCCGGAGGACGCGCCGCGATGAGGGGCACATGCGCGACTGCCTTGCTGGCGATCCTGTTGCTGGCGGGCTGCAGTGGTGCGAAAACCCGCACGCCACATGCCGGCGGCGCCAGCGCCAGCCACGGGCGCAGCGCAGGCAGCGTTGCTGCCAGCGACCGCCGCAGCTCAGCGGAGCACTTCCGCGATGACATCAACAAGCCGCAGAGCAGCCGTTATCGCGACAACAGCGACAGCGTGCCCGGCGTGGTGCCCGATGTAAGCACGCTGGTCGAGCCGGTGCCGAAGGTCGAGCCGCGATCGCTGTATGGCAACAAGTCGCCGTATACCGTGCTCGGGCACACTTATCGCGTGCTGCCGACAGCGCGTGGCTATGACGAGCGCGGAATCGCCTCGTTCTACGGCAACAAATTCCACGGCTACAAGACATCCAGCCTGGAAACCTATGACATGTACGCGTTCAGCGCCGCCAGCACGACCTTGCCGTTGCCCAGCTACGCGCGGGTAACCAACCTGGAAAACGGCAAGAGCGTGATTGTGCGGATCAATGATCGCGGCCCCTTCCTCGAGAACCGCCTGATCGATCTGTCCTATGCTGCCGCGGTGAAAATAGGCATCTGGCCCAAGGGTACGGGTCTGGTCGAGGTGCGCGGCATTGATCCGGGCAGCCCGGCGCAGGAACTGCCGTCGCCCAGCGTGGTCAGAGCCGGACACCCGGGCATCTACCTGCAGGTGGGTGCCTTTTCCGATTCAGACAATGCCGAGCGGCTGGCACAGCGTTTGCGCCAGGCCAACCTCGGTGCGGTGCAGATCCTGGATGCCCAGGTCAACGGTCGCCAGCTGCACCGCGTGCGGGTTGGGCCGCTGGCGAACGTGAATCAAGCCGATCTGGTGAGTGCCCGGATTGAAAGCATGGGCCTGCCGCCGCCTGCGGTCGCGGTAGACTGAGCAGGATTCGTTTCCCCTTTTCCATCATGCCGGCATGCGCCACGCCGGTATCCAGAGACCGGACTGAAGCACACGATGAATTTCTTTCGCCGCACCCTGATCCCGCTCGTCGCTGTCGCCCTCATGGTCGGCGTTGCTGTTGCCCAGACCATGCCGCCCCTCCCGTCTGTGCCACGCCCGGTGGTGCCGCAGGCACCGGTGCCGCCGCCGCCGGACGTGGACGGTCAGAGCTGGGTGCTGATGGATTATGCCACCGGCCAGATCCTCGCCTCGAAGAACCCTGACGCCCGTCGTGCGCCGGCCTCGTTGACCAAGGTGATGACCGACTACGTGGTCTCTGCCGAGATTGCCAACGGTCGCATCCATCCTACCGACATGGTCAATATCAGTGAGCACGCCTGGCGCGGTGGTGGTGCGGGTACCGACGGCTCCACCAGCTTCCTGAAGCTCAACAGCCAGGTGCCGCTGGAGGATCTGCTCAAGGGCATGATCGTCCAGTCCGGCAACGACGCGGCGATCGCGTTGGCTGAGCATACGGCCGGCTCGGAAGATGCCTTCGCCAACCTGATGAACGCCTACGCCAAGCAGTTGGGCATGACCAACACGCACTACTCGAATGCGTCGGGCTATCCGGTCGACAATCACTACAGTTCCGCACGTGATATCGCGATCCTGTCGCGGGCGCTGATCCACGACTTTCCCACCGACTACGCGATCTCGGCGATCAAGGAGTACGAGTGGAACGGTATCAAGCAGCAGAACCGCAATGCCCTGCTGTGGCGCGATCCGGCGGTGGATGGCATCAAGACCGGGCATACCGCGGCGGCGGGGTATTGCCTGGATGCTTCGGCCAAGCACGGCGACCAGCGCATGATTGCCGTGGTGATGGGCGCCAGCACCGACAAGGCACGTGCCGATTCGGCCATGGCCCTGCTCAGCTATGGTTTCCGTTTCTACGAGACGCACAAGCTGTATGACGCCAGCAAGCCGTTGGCCACGCCGCGACTGTGGAAGGGCGAGTCGAACCAGTTGCCGATCGGTGTTGCCGAGGACGTGATGGTGACGGTCAAGACCGGCGAGTACGACCAGCTCAAAGCGACCATGGATATCCCAGCCACCCTGATCGCCCCGTTCACCAAGGGGCAGCAGGTCGGCACCTTGCGCGTCACGCTGGACGGCAAGCCGGTGCAGACGGTGCCGCTGATCGCGCTGAGCGACGCGCCGCAGGGCGGCTTCTTCTCGCGCCTGTGGGACAGCATCCTGTTGTGGTTCCACCATGACAAGGGCGCTGCAGAGCAAGCCCCCGCCAAGCAGTGAGCAGACCGTGATACAGCCGATCGATTTCAGCAAGGCAAAGCAGGAAGGCAAGGGCTTCCAGTTCCCCGGTGAGTTCGAGATCACCGCGGTAGGCAACGCCAGCGCCAACCTGCCGGTCCACGTGCCGCAACTGCTGGAGCGAGTGGGGCTGCATGTGCTGCACGAGAGCGTGAAGCACCGGCACTCCGGTGCCGGCAACTTCGTCTCGGTCACGGTCAGTTTCCGTTGCGAGAGCCGCAGCGAGTACGAGGCCGCGCATGCCGCCCTGCGTAACAGCCCGGATATTCGTTACACGATGTGAAGCTCAGGGGGCGGGAGCGAATTTGGACTTTCCCGCCAGCTGCCCGTTGAGCGACGCGCCCCGGCCCAGGCGTCATCCGGCACTTGCATCGGGCCCAAGTGGCCACATGATTCCCCGTTCCCCGTTCCCCGTTCAAGGTCGCCTGTCATGTCGTTGCCGCTGAAAATTCGCCGACTCGGTCGCCAGCCTTACGAGGCGACATGGAAGGCGATGAGCGCATTCACCGACAACCGCACGGCGGACACGCCGGACGAACTGTGGCTGCTCGAGCATGACCCGGTATTCACCCTCGGCCAGGCCGGCAAGATGGAGCACGTGCTGGCGGCCGGTGACATTCCGGTGATGCCGGTCGATCGCGGCGGGCAGGTCACCTATCACGGCCCTGGCCAGATCGTGGGCTACCCCCTGATCGACCTGCGCCGGGTAGGCGTGGGTGTGCGTGATCTGGTGCACCGAATTGAACAGGCGCTGATCGACACCCTGGCCCACTGGGACGTGCTGGCGCTGCGGCGCGAGGGCGCACCGGGCGTCTACGTGGGCGAGGCCAAGGTCGCCGCCCTGGGTCTGCGCGTGCGCCGGGGCTGCAGTTTTCATGGTCTGGCCTTCAACGTGGCGATGGATCTGGAGCCTTTTCATCGCATCAACCCTTGCGGTTACAAGGGTTTGGCGGTCACACAACTGCTAGACTTGGGGGGTCCTTCGCGACTGGCGGAGGTCGAAGATGTGCTGATCGGCGAATTCTGCCGTCAGTTCGGTTTCGATGCCGAGCCAGCCGAGCCCCTGATTCCCGAACTCCCCGCTCGCGTAGCGGTCTGAGCACTCCAGATGAGCGAAATTTCCCCGACCTCCCCGCGTACCATCCGGATCAGCGTCGTTGCCGGTTCCCCTGCGGGGGAAAAGCAACTGGGCAATGACAAGATCGCGTTGAATCGCGCGGGCTTCGATACCGACGTACCGACCCTGCGCAAGCCGAGCTGGATCCGCGTGCGGCTGCCGCAGGGCAATGCCGTGCAGCAGTTGAAGGCGCGCATGCGCGAGAACTCCCTGGTCACGGTGTGCGAGGAAGCGTCCTGTCCGAACATCCATGAGTGCTTCAGCAAGGGCACCGCCACCTTCATGATCCTCGGCGAGGTGTGCACCCGCCGCTGCTCATTCTGCGATGTGGCGCATGGCCGCCCGCAGCCGCCCGATGAGCTGGAGCCGGCGCGTCTGGCGCAGACCATCGCCGACATGCGCCTGAAGTACGTGGTGATTACCTCGGTTGATCGTGACGACCTGCGCGATGGCGGCGCGGCGCACTTCGCCAGTTGCATCCGCGCGGTGCGCCACGCCAGCCCGAGCATCCGCATCGAGATTCTCACCCCGGATTTCCGCGGCAAGGGCCGCATGGAACGGGCGCTGGACGTGCTCAAGGAATTTCCGCCGGATGTGTTCAATCACAATCTCGAAACCGTGCCGCACCTGTACCGCGAAGTGCGCCCCGGCGCCGACTACCAGTGGTCGCTCGATCTGCTCAAGCGCTTCAAGGCGCAGCACCCGGAGGTGCCGACCAAGTCCGGCATCATGCTGGGCCTGGGCGAGACGCACGAGCAGGTGATCGAGACCATGCGCGATTTACGCGACCATGACGTCGAGATGATCACGATCGGCCAGTATCTGCAGCCCACGCCGCATCACCATCCGGTGGTGCGCTACTGGACCCCTGAAGAATTCGAGGCCCTGCGTGTGGCTGGTGAGGAGATGGGCTTCCATCACGTCGCCTCCGGCCCGCTGGTCCGTTCGTCCTACCACGCCGACCTGCAAGCCCATGCAGCCGGTGTCACCGAGTCAGCCTGAGAGCATTCATGAAATTTCGTCCTGCGCTGGTCCTGCTGTTCGCCCTCACTGCTACTGGCGTGTTCGCACAGTCGGCGGCGGATCTCGGTGGCGGTACTCACCGCAAGGCGGCCACCTGGCCGCTCACGCCCACGAGCGAAGAGGCTCAGGCGGCACAGCTGTCCGCGCGCTTCCTGACCCGTTTCCATTACGACGCCCAGCCGCTGGACGACGCAATGTCGGAGCGGATCGACAAGGCCTATTTCAAGCTGATCGACGGCGAGAAGGTGTTTTTCACCCAAGCCGAGATGGCCAAGTTCGCGCCGCTGAAGACCAAGCTGGACGATGCGATCTGGAACCAGGATCTGTCCGCTCCGTTTTCCATCTTCAACGCCTACGTGCAGCGCGCGGTCGAGCGCATGACCTATGCGCGCGGCCTGCTCAAGCAGGGCTTCGATTTTTCCGCTGACCAGAGCTACACCTTCGATCGCAAGCATGCCGACTGGCCGAAGGATCAGGCTGAGCTGAACGACCTGTGGCGCAAGCGCACCATGAACGACTGGCTGCGCCTCAAGCTGGCCGGCAAGGACGATGCCGAGATCCGCAAGACGCTGGACAAGCGCTATGCCGGCTACATCGAGCGGGTCAGGCAACTCGACAGCGAGGATGCCTTCCAGACCTTCATGACCGCCTATGCCGAAACCACCGACCCGCATACCGACTACCTCGGCCCACGCGTGGCGGAGAATTTCGACATCGCGATGAAGCTCTCGCTGGAAGGCATTGGCGCCCAGCTGCAGTCGCGTGACGACAACACCGTGATCGTCAAACTGATCCCCGGCGGCCCGGCGATGAAGTCGCACAAGTTCAAGCCCGGCGACCGCATCATGGCGGTGGGCCAGGGCAGCAGCGGCCCGTTGGTCGACGTCGTGGGCTGGCGTATTGACGATGTGACCGCGCTGATCCGTGGCAAGAAGGGCACCATCGTGCGGCTGGAGATCCTGCCGGCGGACGCCGGGTTGGACGGCAAGCACGAGCTGGTCACCCTGGTGCGCGACAAGATCAAACTGGAGGATGCTGCCGCCAGCAAGAAAGTCATCGAGATCAAGGACGGCGACGTCACCCGCAAGATCGGCGTGATCGATCTGCCCTCGTTTTACTCCGACTTTGGTGCGCGCAGCGAAGGCGACAAGAACTTCAAGAGCACCACCCGCGACGTGGCCAAATTGATTGGCGAGCTGAAGCAGGAAGGCGTGCAGGGCATCGTGGTGGATCTGCGCAACAACGGCGGCGGCTCGCTGGCCGAAGCCATTTCGATGACCGGCCTGTTCATCGACAAGGGACCGGTGGTGCAAGTGCGCGATGCCCGCGGCGAAGTGCAGGTTCAGGGCGACGACGACCCGGGCATGGCCTGGAGCGGCCCGCTGGCGGTGCTGGTCAACCGTGGCTCGGCCTCGGCGTCGGAGATTTTCACCGCCGCAATTCAGGACTACCACCGTGGACTGGTGATTGGTGAGCCGACCTTCGGCAAGGGCACCGTGCAGAATCTTGTCGACCTGGACCGCTTCGCCCAGAGTACCGGCGACAAGCCCCAGCTGGGCGAGCTGAAGATGACCATTCAGGAGTTTTTCCGTATCAATGGCGGTTCCACCCAGCTCAAGGGTGTGACCCCGGATATCGAGTTCCCCAAGAATGGCGACGAGAAGGATTTCGGCGAGTCGACCTACGACAACGCGCTGCCGTGGACCCAGATCGCCCCGGCCAACTACAAGCCGGTAGCGAATCTCAGGGCATACCTGCCGCAGTTGCAGGTGATGCACGAGGATCGCGTGGCGAAGTCGCCGGCATGGAAGCTGATGCTGGACCAGTTGGCCCAGTACAAGCTGATGCGCAGCAAGACCTCGATCTCGCTGAACTTCGCCACCCGCGAGGCCGAGCGCAAGCAGCAGGAGAAGATCCAGGCCGACTTCCGCGCTCGCCAAAAGGCCATTGATGGCACTGACGCCTTGTTGGCCGACGAGGACAATTCACTCGACGATGGCCTCAATGCGAGCGAACGGAGCCTGAAGAGCGAGCTGAAGGAGGAGCAGGATGCCAAGAAGGCAAAGGACGTCGAGCTCAATGAGACCGCGCACATCCTGTTCGACGCCGTGGGCATGATCAAGTCCGATCCGAAGCTGGCCAGCGAAGTGCTGCCGTACGGTGGCAAGTTCAGCGGAAACTACATGGCGTCACTCGCCGCACCGGCGAAATCCGTGATTCCGGCGGCATCTGTACCAGCCCACTGACAAGCAACGCAGGCAAAGAAAAAGGGCAGCGCGAGAGCGCTGCCCTTTTTTTCACGGGCGATTCACCCTCCGCCGGCGCTCTGCGTTGATTCGCTTCAGTCCGGTATGGCGGGCAATGCACAGGACTGGTTGAAATCGCCGATGGCCTCGACCAGGTCGGTCACGGCTTCGCGCTCCGCCTCGCTGAGGTCGGGGTGCCAACTATCCAGGATCAGTACCGCGCGTGTCTGCCCGCTTCGGTTCCACGCCTCATGCTCGTAGGTGTCGTCGAAGGTCACGCAGCGGCCTTCCTGCCAGACGTGCTCTTCCCCGCCCACGCGGATGGCGCAATCGGGCGGAATGATCAGGGGCAGGTGGGTGACCAGACGCGTGTTGGTGACGCCGGTATGCGGCAGGATGTGCGTGCCGGGAGTGAGTATGGAGAACAGGATTTCCGGTGCATGGTCGCGAATCCGCACCAGCGGCAGCGCATCGAGCAGGGCCGTGGTCAGCGGGCAACGCGCGCAATGTTGCTCATGGCGCTGGCCATGACGATGGAAAAAATAGGCGTCCCAGGCGGGATTCTGGTCGCTGGAGGATCGCAACATGCCCCGGCTGGCGTGCGCCGGTAGCGGTCCGAGGAACGCCTCCAGCTCCTGGCCTTGTGACAATACGTCGTGCAGCTCTTCGCGTATCGTGTCGGTCGCTGCTTCCAGCTTCTCCAACCACGGAAAATGTTTGCGCGGATAATACGGTTGGCTCGCAATATCTGGAAAATACATGAACTTCGGCTTTTGTCGCGGATCGGGAATATTCGCCGGCTGATCGGAGAAATAGATCGCCAGACTGCGTTCCACCCGAACCAGTTCGGAGTCACCGTAGCGCTCGCGCAGCGGGTTCAGCACGTCGCGGAACAGCTGGCGTCGCCCCTTGTTGACGTAGTTCATGGCGTATTTCACCGCCTGGCGCAGATCCACTGCGGTGGTGGCGTCGTCCCGCCAGCGGCCCAGCGACCGTGCAGTCTCGATGGCCATGAAGTAGGCCTTGAGTGCCTCGTGCGACTGGCCCAGTTTCTCCAGCGCCATGCCCAGCTGCAGGTGCGCCACGAATATCCGCGGCGCCAGGGAAAGCCCGCGCCGGAAGCTGGTGACGGCTCCGCTGAAGTCCTCCGCGGCCATCTGCGCATTGCCCAGTTGGATCCAGGCCGCCGGGTCGTCACGGGTCACCTCAACAGCGCTCTGCAAGCGCCGGATCGCCGCCTCATGTTTCCCGCGCGCGGACTCGCGGCTGGCCACGAATCGCAGCGCCTCGACATCCCGCGGCTGCCGCTCGAGCAGATTCAGGAACGACTTCTCGGCGGCATCCAATGCCCCCTGTCGCACCTGTTGCCGCGCAATGGTGCGGCAGGTTTCCAGCGTATGGTCAGTGGGGCTGCTCATCGTCGCTCGCCCGTCAGGAGGCGGTTCCGCCGTGGCTCGACGTTGAAATCGCGCGTGAAGATCATACGCGCGCCAGCACGCCGCTTCCGCCAGCTTCGAATCGCCGGCGTGCCCGCGCGACTGCTTCGAGCCAGCGCCTGCATCAGTCGCTGTAGCCGAATCGCTGCATTACCGGGCGCAATACCGGTAGCACGGGCTCGAACTTTTCGCGGTAGGCATGCCAGCGATTGACCGCCTTGCGGCTGATGCCCTGAGTCACCTGGGAGTAACTCGGCGTGCTGATGAAGCCCTTGCCGCTGGCATGTTCCGCAAACCGGGACATGGGAGAAGGGTCTGCAAGATCGAGGAAGCTGCCGAGCCTGGCCAGGTTCGCGTCGATGTCCTCGACCACCGCTTCGTAACGCCATTCCAGCATCTGGGGGGCGAACACCTCGACATGCTTTTGCCAGTGTTCGAAGGCTTGCACGTAGCCGTTCGCCAGACGCTGCAGCGACGAGCACAGCACCATGAAGGCGGGCGAGCGAAATGATTGCATGTAACAGCTCAGCAGCACGTCGCAGGGATGGCGCAGGCACAGGATGATGCGTGCGTGCGGAAACAATCGCATGATCATCGGCAGGCACAGCATGTTGAGCGGATTCTTGTCCACCAGCCGGCGCGTTCCGAGGTCGGGCACGACCTGCGCGACCCGGCGGAAGTAGACGGCCCGCAGTTGATCCGCTTCGCCCGGAGTGAGGTTGGCCAGGTCGCCCGGATAATGCTGGCCGGCCATTTCCATGGCCTCGATCAGGTCATGGATGAAGGCGCGCTCGTCCATCGAGCGAAAATCCGGATGCGCGTCCAGCATCTGCTCCAGCAACGTCGTGCCCGAGCGCGGAAAGCCCACCACGAAAACCGGTTGGCGCCCGGCTGGCGATGGGGGCAGCGGCTTCCAGCCCTGGTAGGCCGTGTGGTCAACCAGGCGATCAGCCATCTGCAGCGGCACGCTGTCCGGCTGCATCAGCTCCGGTACGATGCCTTGCGCAATATTCAGCTGTGCGGCGTGGGCGGTATGCAACGCCGGCCATACCTCATCATGTTGATTCATCCGGCTGCTGGCGGCGGCCAGGCCAAAGGCGGCCCTGGCGCGGTGCTGGTCATCGAGCGTCAATGTGAGCATCCGACGATATAGCGCCGCGGCGGCGGCGTAGTCGGCGTCGCGCATGGCCAGTGCCGCATGGGCGCTCCAGCCTTCGGCGCGGGCATCGTCGTCTGGCGGCAGCTGGTCGAGGACCGCCAGTGGCAACTGCTGCAGTTCCTGGCGTGCGCGATCGAGCTGGTTGCCGCGTTCGTATAACGCCGACCGCTGGGCGGTGATGCGAAGGGACATGATCCCGGCTGCCGATCCATCGGGTAGCTGTGCCCGGGTGAGCGTGTCCAGTGCGATGTCGAGTTCGCCCTGTGCGGACAGCATCGCCGCAAGGATCAGGGCCTGTTCGCCCGACTGGGCCGGCCAGCTGGCGGCGCCGGCCAGCATGGCCTGCTGGCCTTCGTTGTCACCACCGACGTAGCAGGCGTGTGCGGCCTGCAAACGCGCTTCGATGAACTGGGGCGACAGATCCACCGCGCGCATCAGTGTCTGCTTGGCCAGCACCCAACGCCGTTGCTGCAGATGCAGCAGGCCGAGGTTGTAGTGCACATCGGCATCGTCCGGTGCCAGCGAAAGCGCCTTCAGGAACGCCTGCTCGGACGCCACCATGTCGCCGTCCTGGCGGCAGGCGAGCCCCAGATTGTTCCAGTAGGCGGACACCTGCGGCTGCAAGCGCGTCAGCGACGCGAACGTGCTTGCAGCCTCGCGATAGCGCTTGCAGGCGTACCGGGCAAGACCCAGCCACAGCAATGCCGATTCGTCCGTTTCAGCCGTGTGTTCGCCCAGGGCGATGACTCGCTCCATGTCGCCGGTGTCGTAGGCGCTGCTCATCGCCTCGACGAGGTTGTTGGGGGCTGCGGGCATGTCTTTCCGATCGGGTGTTTGCTGGTCCTCATTATGCAAGAGGGGCCGCGAGAATATCTCGCGGCCCCTCTGTCTTGCCGTGGAGCTTTCCGGTCGGCTCAGCCGATCAGAACTTCACCGTGGCACGGGCCCAGTAGTAGCGGCCAAGCGTGTCGTAGGTGGAGGTGTCCACGTTGTAGTTCAGGCCGTTCTGATAGATCAGCGGCGGCGCCTTGTTGCTGAGGTTGTCCACGCCGACATCGAACGTGGTGTGGATCGAGGGCACCGCGTAGCCGACCTTGAGCGAGTGATACGTCACCGACGCCATCGGAAGGTTGACACCCGCAATGGCGGCGTCCGCATTCAGGTTGGTCAGGGAGTTGATGTAGCGCGTCTGCCACTGGGCGCTCCAGTTGCCCAGCGTCCAGTTGAGCGTGACCGTGCCGCGCCAGCGCGTCATGTTGCCGAACTGCTGGGTGTAGGTGCCGGCGTAGTTGACCGTGTGCGCACCCGGCTGGCCGGGCGTGGCGTCGTTGCTGTAGGTGGACAGATAAGTGCTGGCGAAGCCGGCCTTGAAATTGCCCGGATCCACACTGCCCAGATTGAAGTGCGGGATCTTGTAGTCCAGCGTGAAGTCGATGCCGCTCGTGCTGAGGTTGCCCAGGTTGACCACCGGCGTGTCGATCACATTGACTTGGCCGGCCAGCTGGGTGTTGTTGCCGTAGCGGCTGATCAGCGAGCAATACGGGCTGCTATTGTTGGCAAAGCAGCTGTTGACGATCGTCTGGGCGGCAATCGGGGTCAGCAGATTGGTGAGGTAGATGTGCCAGAAATCGACGCTGGTGGACAGGCCTGGCATCCAGTCGGGGTCGTAGACCAGGCCGAAATCGATCGACTTGCCCTTTTCCGGCTTGAGTGACTGACCGACCGTGCTGGCTCCCGAGTAATAGGTGTTCACCTGTTGATTGGTGTTCACCCAGCCAGGGGGAACGGACTGGCAAGCAGCGGCATGCTGCGTGAGCTGGGTAGCCGTGAGGCCGACGCAAGGATCGTTCAGGCTCGGCTGAATCAGCGTGACGCCGTCGTAGAGCTCGTCCAGGTTGGGTGCGCGGAACACCTGCGAGACCGTGCCGCGGACCAGCAGGTCGGCGATCGGCCGCCACTCGACGGCGATCTTGCCGTTCGTGGTCGAGCCGCTGGTGTTGTAGTGGGAGGTGCGCACACCGACGTCCACGTTCAACGAGTGTGCCCAGGGCTGGTCGGCCAGCAGCGGGATCAGCGACTCGGCATAGAGCTCCTTGACGTTCTGGCTGCCGCGACCCGGCGATCCGCAGCCCTCCTGCAGTATCTGGCACTTGCCGGTGGCCAAATTGAGCACGGCGTCGGGTGTAACCGTGTAGTTCATCGACTGCTGGCGGTACAGGGCGCCGACAGCCAGCTGCATGGTACCGGCCGGCAGGTCCCACAGCTCGCCATTGGCGTCGAACTGCACCTGCTTGGTGGCATTCGTGTACACGTACACCGGGGTATCCACCAAGCCCTTGAGGGCGGGCTGGTTGGCTTGATCGAAAATATTTACGCCACTGTTGATCGCTGCCTGGAAGGCGGCGATGTTGAGCTCGTTGTAATCACGCTGTACGCGATTGGAATGGCCGTAGTCGAGCGAGGCATCCCAGTTCCAGCTGCTCTGACCGAATGCGCCGCGCAGGCCGGTGTTGATCTGCACGTTCTGGGTGTCATAGGTGTGCAGGCGGGTGCCGGCCCCGGTCAGGCGGGTGTTGAAGCCATAGCCTTGCGCCTGACCTGGCGGGTTGGCCGGGTCGGTGCCGAAGGTGACGCCGAACGGATTGATCGGGTTGCTGGCCGCCACGTACCAGCCGTCGCTGTTGGCGATGGTCGGCGCGGGTGCGTCCTGGCCACTCGACTGGGTGTGGTTGAAGAACGCATTCGCGAAGAAGGTCAGGTTGGGGGTCAGGTTGTAGCTGCCGAGCAGGAAACCATCTGTGCGCTGCTGCGCGGTCTGGATGTAATTGTAGGCGTTGTAGTTGTATGAATCGACGGGGTACTTGTCGCAGCGGTAATCGCTCTGGCTCGATCCGTTGCCCTGTGCCTTCGTGACGAGGACAGTGCCGTTCTTGACCGTGCAGCCGTATTGGCTGCCGATCGACGCGGGCAACTGGATCTTGCCGGTCGGGATGGTGCTGGAACCGGATGCGGTGAGCGCGCCGCTGGACAGATACAGAGGGTGGGCGGAGAACTTGCGCTGGGTGGCCAGCACGGCGTCGTACTTGTTGTAGTCGAGGCCGCCGACGATGTTGTAGTTGTCGCCGGTCATGCCGCCGATCAGGCTGAGGCCGTGGCGCTGGCCGTCGCCATGACTGGAAACACCGCCGTTGACGCTGGCTTCGACGCCCTTGTAGTCCTTGCGCAGGATGAAGTTGACCACGCCGCCGATGGCGTCGGAGCCGTATACGGTCGAGGCGCCCTCGGCCAGCACGTCGACCCGCTCGATCATGCTCTGCGGGATCATGTTGACGTCGGCATTGGCCATGCGCTGGCCGTCGATCAGGACCAGGGTGCGGTTGACGCCCAGGCCGCGCAGCGAGATGCGTGCGGCGCCGTCGCCGCCTTCCAGGGTCGGGCTGGCGACGCCGCCGCCATTGGTGTTGTTCTGGGTGTTGGTCGCGTTACCCGAAATGGCCGGGAGCTGTTGCAGCACATTGCCCATGGTCGGGTTGCCGGCATTGGCAATCGCGGCGCGATCCACCGTCACCACCGGGCTGGCTGTCTCGACGTCGACACGGCGGATCAGTGAGCCGGTGACGGTGACGGCCTTGAGGGTCTTCGCCTTGCTGGCTTCGGGCTTGGCTGGCGTCTGAGTTGTGCTGGATGTATCGCTGCTGCTGGCCTGCTGTGCCTGGGCCAGGCCAGCCGTGGTGATGAAGCCCACGCTCAAAGCCAGACGAACAGCCAATGACAGGTGATTCTGGTTGTATTTCATGTGTTGTCCCCAGTGGTGGATTTCATGCGTTATCCCCTATGCAAGCGTCTTGCCCGGCAATCCCGCCATGGCGCCGGATGCGTCCCGCGTGCGGGAAATCTCGGCACTTCTTCGCTCTCAGGTGAGATTCACGTGCTTCGAACTTTCGCGGCAAGCAGTAGATGCCCGCTGGTTGTTCGTCGCATGTGCGGGTGCCACAGGCCCCCGATAACGATCAATTAATGATGTTGAGTTAGGTATCGCAAGTGGTCTGCAGGTGATGTCATGAACGAGGTGATCGTTGTTCCCATGGCTTTCTGATGATGTGTCGAGGCTTGTGACTGAAACCCTTCGGATTCGATTGGCATGCTTCGTCAGCTTGCTGAATCTGCATCCTCAGCTGGCCCGACATCATTTCTGTATCGGGTACCGCGCCGGGGGTGCTCCCGCAGATCACCGGCAACGCCAGGGCCGCTTGCAAGTACGGTAGTCCCAACGCGCCGGCAACAGCTAAAGAACACGCCTAGCATCACACGGCGACCGGTCCAAAGACAACAATTCCGTAACATTCGTGTGTTAAGCCGCCATGGCTTCTGGGCTGGCAACAATTTGCGCCGGCGCCCTGCTTCGAACCTATGCCGGGTGGCCGGCCCGATCAGCGCTGATAGCGCTGGCCGAGCAACTCGAATACCGCACGCAGACCCATCGCCTCGCCACCGCGCGGACGTCCCGGGCGGTCGGCATCGTTCCAGGCGTAGGTATCCAGGTGCAGCCAGGGCGTGCTGTCGGGTACGAAGCGCTCGATGTACAGCGCGGCGGTAATCGCGCCGGCATGCCGCGAAGCGCTGCCATTGGCGAAGTCGGCCACGGAGGAATCGAGCATCCGCCGGTACGGCCGCCACAGCGGCAGTTGCCACAGCGGGTCGTTCACCACTTCGCCGGCGGCGAGCAGGGTGGTGGCGATGCCTTGCCGGTTGGCGAACAGTGCGGGCAGGTCGGGGCCCAGCGCCACCCGGGCGGCACCGGTGAGGGTGGCGAAGTCGATGATCAGGTCGGGCTTCTGTTCGGCGGCATAGGCCAGCGCATCGCACAGCACCAGGCGGCCTTCGGCGTCGGTGTTGTCGATCTCCACGCTGTGGCCGGCGCGGGTGATCACCACGTCGCCGGGGCGCAGCGCATTGCCCGCCACCGCATTCTCCACCGCCGGAACCAGCAGGGTCAGCCGCACCGGCAGTTTCGCCTGCATGATCAGGCCGGCCAGCGCAATCGCGTGGGCCGCGCCGCCCATGTCCTTCTTCATGTTGCGCATGCCGTCGCCGGTCTTGAGATTCAGGCCGCCGGTGTCGAAACACACGCCTTTGCCAACCACCACCAGGCGTGGGTCGCTGGATTTTCCCCAGCTCAGCTCGACCAGTCGCGGCGCGCGATGACTGGCCCGACCCACGGCATGGATGGTCGGGAAGTTCGCCTTGAGCAGTTCATCGCCCACCCACTCGCGCAGCTTCGCCTTGTAGGTCTTGCCCAGCTGCTTGATCGCGGCGGCCAGCTGCTGCGGGCCCATGTCCTCGGTGGGCGTGTTGACCAGATCGCGCACCTGGCTGGTGGCCTGCACCAGGGGCGCCAGCTGTTTCAGTTGCGGCGCGGGGACGGCCAGGCGCGCGGGCGCGCGCTTGGGTTTGCGATAGCGATTGAACTGATAACCGCCCAAGGCCCAGCCCAGCGCCGGCAGCAGCGATTCACCCAGCACGCCTTCGGCGGCCAGATGATAGTCGCCCTCGGGCAGGTTGCACGGTAGCGCGGCCAGTGCCGTCAGCGGGTCACGCGCGTCGACGCCCACCAGTACGCGCACCAGTTTGCCGGTCGGGTCCGACAGCAGGGCGACTGCACCGGGTGCCGCGGTAAAGCCGGCGTCGGCCAATGCCCGTCGCTGGGGTGCACTCAGTCGGCGGCGGCAGGCCGCGAAATGGGCAACATCGATACTCTCGACAGCAATGCTGTGGCGTTCGCCGGAGGGTCGTGCGATCAGGAGGGACATGCGGATTCCTTGTGGCTGGCGTCGGTGCGCAAGCTGCCGACTGATGGCTTGGCAATCAGTAATCATGCGCGTTCCGGCCCGGGATTGGCTAGCGATGGGCCGGCGCGTGAAGCATCGGCAGCGGCATTTGGCCATCCAAATCGGGATGATCCTGGTTGCTTGAGTCGCTGGCATGGCGCCATGGCGAAAGCAATCGCGGGCCCTGCGGCAAAGCCCTTTGCCACGCTGAATCAGTCGCGGGATGCGGCTGATTCGAGCCAGTCCGCCAGCGCGGTCATGTCGGGCAGATCGAGTTCCGGCGGCGGCCCCAACTCGCTCGGCCAGGGCCGGGCGCTGCGATTGATCCAGGCCGTGCGCAGGCCGGCGTCGCGGGCGCCGACCATATCCATCAGCGGGTCATCGCCCACGTGCAACACCTGCTCGGCGGCCACGCCCAGCAGGCCGACGGCGGCCATGAAGATGCCTGCCGCAGGCTTGGCCATGCCGTGGTCACGGGCACACACGTGATGCGTAAAGTGGGTGTCGATACCGATGCGCCCGAGGTCGGCATTGCCATTGGTCAGGCTGGCCAGTGGCCAGCGCGCCCTGATCCGCCGCAGCGCGGGCAGGCTGTCCGGATAGAGCTCCACGCTGTTGCGTGCGGCGAAGTAGATCTCCCACAGCGTGTCGATCGGCGCTTCGGCGATGCCGCAGGCGGCAAACGCATGTTGCAGGGTGAGCTGGCGCTGGGTGGTGAAATCGTGCGCCAGGTCGAGCCGTTCGGCGGCGACCTGGGCGCGCAATTCACGCATGGCGTCGATCGGCCATGCGCGTGCCACCTCGGGGTGGTGTTGCCGCAGCCACGCGTCGACGGCATGGTCGGCGCGTTGCAGCGCCGGCAGTACCGGCCACAAGGTGTCGTCCAGATCCAGCGTCAGCGCACGTATCGGCACGCCCGGTGCCTGCGATCAATGTTCGCTGACGCGCAGCACCTGGCCGAGCCGGATCTCGTCGCTGTGCAGGTGATTCCACTTGCGCAATTGCGCCACCTCGACGGAATGCCGTTCGGCGATCAGCGACAGCGTGTCACCCTTGCGGACCTTGTAGGTTTTCGCGGGCTGGCTGTCGGCGGCGCTGTGGTTGGCACTGCCGCTGATCTTCTTCAGGCGGGCATCCGTTTTCTGCCGGGCCTGGCGATTTTGAAATGCGGTGCGGGCGGCCAGGGTGTCAGGCGAGGTCGGCGCTATCGCGGCACGGGCCGCATAGGTGGCACCGGGGGCGGAAATCGGGGCGATGTTGCTGGCGAGCACGCCCTCCTCGGCATAGATCGCGCTTCGGCGCGCGCTGTCCATGGCGGCCAGGGCACTGCCGTCCTGATAGGGCAGCACCGCATGCTTGCGCAGCGCTGCCTTGCCCGCTTCGCTCTGCATGAAGTCAACGAATGCCTGCGCCTGGGCTGCCTTCGGGCTGCGCGGGTTGGTCACCAGGTAGAGCGGGGTGAACAACGGGTAGCTGCCGTCGGCGATATTGGCCACCGTCGCGGCCTTGCCGTCGATCGGGATCGCCTTGACCTTTGAGTTGCCGCGGATGTTGGTCAGCGTGGCGGCGCCCAGGCCGTTCGGGTTCAGCGCAACGCCTTCCTCCAGCTTGCGCGTGTTGACGTAGAGTCGCGGTGCGGCCACCGGCTGGTTGCCGCGGCCAAACAGCAGCGTGCGCAGGCTGTATTCCACGCCGTCGCCGGGGCTGGCCACCGAGTACACGTCGATCGGTGCATTGCGGCCGCCCACCTCGCTCCAGTTGTGGATCTTGCCGTAGTAGATGTCGTGTACCTGCTTCAGGGTCAGGCTGCGAATCGGGTTGGAGGCCTGGGTGATGATCACCAGGCCGTCCCACGCCACGGGAGTGAAGATGAGGTTGGCGTTCTGTGCGCTGCCGTCGCTGCCGCGGGCACTGCCGGCCACGTCGGCCGTGCCGCTGGACACCGCGTCGATACCCGAGGCGGTGTTGAACGGCTGCAGTTCGATATGGCCGTGGCCGGCCTGCTGCCACGCCATGGCGACCTCGTCGACCACGCCGTTCGCGGTGGCATCGTCGCCGCGCCAGATCAGGCTGCCGGAGTTCTTCGCCGGCGCGCGGCTCCCGGCCTTGTGTGTCGTGCGCGCGAACGCGGTCGTGGTGAGGCAGGCGCCGATCAGGGCGATGCCCAGCAAACGGGTAAGACGTACGGACATGATGGTGGGTAGCCCCGGCGTGATTTGGGTGTGGTGGAGCGCGAGTATGCCGGCTTGCGGGCAGGCTCGCTGTTAAACGAACCAGCCTATTGCATCGACCCGGGCACAAAACATCAAGCACGTTCATGCATTTGCGTGACGGCGTGGGCAAGTTAACCACTACGCCACATTTGCCGGGCGAGCGGCGCCCGGTTTTTGCCGTTGCCTTGTCGCCGGCGCGAGTGTGGTCAGCGACGCGCTAGTTGAGCACCACGTAGTGGCTGCCATCCGCGTCAGCCACCACCAACACCAACTGGCGCAGATGCACGCCAGCCAGGCCGCGCAGCATGCGCAGGCTGGTGATGCGCTGATCGCCCACGCCGATTACCACGTCGCCTCGGCTCAGCCCTGCCTGCGCGGCGCGACTGCCCGGCTGCACCGCCGTGATCGCCGCGCCATACCAGCCCTGGTGGCGCTGGGCCTGGCTCAGGTCGCTGAAGTGCACGCCGGCCAGGCGGGGATCGAGCTCGCCGCCGTCAATGCTGGCGAGCCTTTCCGCGGCGATGCTGGCGCTGACAACGCGCGCCTGGCCATCGCGCTGCATGCCCAGCCGCACCGTGCTGCCCAGCGGCAGCAGGCCTTCGGCATTGCGCAACTCCTGCACGCTGCGCAGCGGCTTGCCGTCCAGCGTGGTCAGCACGTCACCCGGCTGCAGGCCGGCATGCTGGGCGGCCGAACCGTCGCTGACCCCGGTCACCACCACGCCGTTGCTGTCCTTCAGTTTCAGCAATTGCGCGATGCGCGGCGTGATGTCCTGCGCCTGCACGCCAAGGCTGCCGCGCAGCACCTTGCCGCTGGCCACCAGCTGCTTCATCACCTCGCCAGTGACGCTGGTGGGGATGGCGAAGCCGATGCCCACGTTGCCGCCCGAGGGCGAGAAGATCATCGTGTTGATGCCGACCAGTTCGCCGCGCAGGTTGACCAGGGCGCCGCCGGAGTTGCCCGGGTTGATCGAGGCATCGGTCTGGATGAAATTCTGGTAGCTCGAATCGCCCAGGCCCGAGCGACCCAGCGCCGAGACGATGCCCGCGGTCACCGTCTGGCCGAGGCCGAACGGGTCGCCCACCGCCACCACATAGTCGCCCACCCGCAGTTGCGAGGAATCCGCCAGCGGCAGCGCCTGCAGGTGTTCGGCCGGTATCTGCACCACGGCCACGTCGGTCCCCGGGTCGCTGCCGACCAGCTTGCCCTTGAACGTGCGCCCGTCCTGCAAGGTCACGCTGATGTCGTCGGCGCCGCCGACCACATGATTGTTGGTCAGCACGTAGCCCTTGGCCGCATCCACGATCACGCCCGAGCCCAGGCTCTGTTCCACGCGCTCGCGCGGGGTGCCCGACAGGCCGAAAAACTGGCGCACCATCGGGTCGTCGAAATACGGGTCGCGCACCTGCACCCGCGTCTTGGTGGAGATGTTCACCACCGCCGGCGTTACCCGCGTCAGCATCGGAGCCAGTGACGGCATCGGCTGGCCATCGACGGCGGCCGGCAGGGTGGCCGCGTGGCTGGCGAGCGGCGCCAGGCCGGTTGTGATCACCAGCGCGGCAAGCAAGCCACTGAGCCAGTGCAACAGGCGGGAATGACGTGACGACATGGGAATCCTCCTCAACATGAAAAGCCGCGCTGCTTCGACCAGACGGGCCGGCAGCGGTTCCGTCGATCAGAAATGCGGCCATCAGCACTTTACTTCCAGCGGCGTCAGGGTTAACTTGCCTATCCGATAGCAACCACAACATCTTGTGCTTGAACGACGCCGCCGAGACTAGTGCTGGTGTCGACCGCCGTACTCTTGAGGGGGAGTCGTTGTCGTCGGAAAGCTGTGACGCATGGGCCACAGCGCCATGCTGTGGTCTGTTGATGGCCGTAGTTGCGGCATCAACCATGTCGTCGTCATCAAATAAAAATCAACGGGGGCCGCAAGGCCACACCGAGAGAGGTCAGGAAGCCGATGAGCACACTGAGTGCACCCGCCAGCAAAACAGCCACAGGTCGTGATGCCGTCGTGGAGATTCCACTGCAACCTGCATCGCAGGACATCTGGGACAAGAAATATCGTCTGAAGGCGAAGTCCGGTGAACCGGTCGACGTCACCATCGACGACACCTACAAGCGCGTGGCGCGCGCGCTGTCCGAGGTGGAAACCACCGACGAGCTGCGCGGTCACTGGTACGAGCGCTTCCTGTGGGCGCTGCGCCGCGGAGCGATCCCGGCCGGCCGCATCACCTCCAACGCCGGCGCGCTGGCGCACAAGCCGGCCACCAGCACGATCAACTGCACCGTCTCCGGCACCATCCGCGACTCGATGGACGACATCCTGGAGAAGGTCCACGAGGCCGGCCTCACGCTGAAGGCGGGGTGCGGAATTGGATATGAATTCAGTACGTTACGTCCACGCGGCGCGTACGTGTCGGGCGCCGGCGCGTATACCAGCGGCCCGCTGTCGTTCATGGATATCTACGACAAGATGTGCTTTACCGTGTCCTCCGCCGGTGGCCGTCGCGGCGCGCAGATGGGCACGTTCGACATCAGCCATCCGGACGCCAAGGAGTTCATCCGCGCCAAGCGCGAGGACGGCCGCCTGCGCCAGTTCAACCTCAGCCTGTTGATCACCGACGGCTTCATGGACGCGGTCGAGCACGATCAGGACTGGCCGCTGGTGTTCCCGGTGCACGTCAAGGAAAAGGGCGAGATCGACCTCGGCGATCCGACCAAGGTGGTGTGGCGCGAATGGCCCACCCATGAGAACTACATCGATCGCGAAGACGGTCTGGTCGCCTGCAAGATCTACAGCACCATCCGTGCGCGGCACCTGTGGGAAATGATCATGGTGTCCACCTACGACTATGCCGAGCCGGGCTTCATCCTGATCGACAAGGTCAACGAGATGAACAACAACTGGTGGTGCGAGCACATCCGCGCGACCAACCCTTGCGGAGAGCAGCCACTTCCGCCGTACGGCTCGTGCCTGCTCGGCTCGGTCAACCTGACCACTTTCGTGCGCGATCCGTTCGGCCCCAAGGCCCGCTTCGACTGGGACGAGTACCGCGAGGTGGTCAAGGTGTTCACCCGCATGCTCGATAACGTGGTCGAGATCAACGGCTTGCCGCTGGAGCAGCAGCGCAACGAGATCGTCGGCAAGCGCCGGCACGGCATGGGCTTTCTCGGCCTCGGCTCCACCGTCACCATGCTCAAGCACCGCTATGGCGGCCCTGAGGCCGTCGCGTTCACCGAGGAGGTCTCGCGCGAGATGGCGGTGGCCGGCTGGGAAGTGGCACTGGAGCTGGCCAGGGAAAAGGGCGCCGCACCGATCCTGCTGCGCGACTACACCGTCACCGGCGACATGCTGCGCAAACGCCCGGAAATGGTGAAGGACGGCTACCAGGTCGGCGACAGCATCCCCGGCCGCGTGCTGCACGCCCGCTACAGCCGCTACATGCAGCGCATTGCCAGCGTGGCGCCCAACCTGGTCGCCGAGCTGGCCGAAACCGGCGCCCGCTTCACCCACCACAGCTCGATCGCGCCCACCGGCACCATAAGCTTGAGCCTGGCCAACAACGCCAGCAACGGCATCGAGCCCAGCTTTGCCCACAGCTATTCGCGCAACGTGATCCGCGAAGGCAAGAAATCCAAGGAAAAGGTCGAGGTGCTCAGCTTCGAGCTGCTCGCCTACCGCGCCCTGATCAATGCCAACGCCAAGGCGTTCACCGACGAGGTCGAGAACAAGCTGCCCGACTACTTCGTCTCCGCCGACGACATCAGCCCGAAACAGCACGTCGACATCCAGGCCGCCTCGCAGAAGTGGATCGATTCGTCGATCTCCAAGACCGCCAATGTACCCACCGATTACCCCTACGAAGACTTCAAGGACATCTACTTTTACGCCTACAAGCAGGGGCTGAAAGGGTGCACCACCTTCCGCTTCAACCCCGCCGCGTTCCAGGGCGTGCTGGTCAAGGAATCCGATCTTGAAAACACCCTCTACCGCTTCGAGCTGGAAGACGGTAGCGTTGTCGAACTGAAAGGCAATGAGCAAGTGGAATACGACGGGGAAATGCACTCCGCCGCCAACCTCTTCGATGCCTTGAAGGAAGGCTACTACGGCAAGTTTTGAGCCCTCTTTGGTCATTTGGAAGGAAGGCTCACGGCATGTCGTGAGTCCTATTCGATGCTTTGAAGGAAGGCTCACGGCAAGTTCTGAACCGCTGCACGTCGCAAGCGTGTGGCAACTCGGTCACTCTCGGAGGGGAATACCAGCATGTCCATCGACAACGAAATTGAAATGAACAGCGGCATCACGCCGGCCGCCAGCGAAGCACCCGCCATGGTGCTGCCGGTACTGCCCGAGGTGGCTGCCGCCCCGGTCGCCGCCCCGGTCAAGAAGAAGCGCCCACCGGCCGCCAGGAAGGCCGCGCCGACCCCGGTAGCCACCTTGCCGGCACCGGCCGCTGCCCCAAAGGCGGCGCCGAAGAAGGCTGCCAAGAAAGCTGCGCCGAAGAAGGCTGCAGCGAAAAAGGCTGCGCCCAAGAAGGCCGCGCCAAAGAAGGCAGCCGCCAAGAAAGCCGCGCCCAGGAAGGCCGTGAAAAAGGCCGCTCCCAAGAAGGCGGCGGCCAAGAAGGTCGTGAAGAAGGTCGCTGCCAAGAAGGCACCGGCCAAGAAAGTCGCCAAGAAAGTCGCCAAGCCGGCGGTCAAGAAAGCCGCCGCCAAGCCGGTAAAGAAGGTCAGCAGCAAAAAGACGGCCAGCAAGAAGGCCGCACCCAAAAAGGCGGCCGTCAAGAAGTCCGCCAGCACCAAAAAAGGTGTAAACAAGAAGGTCGTCGCCAAGACGGCCAAGAGGTCCACTGCCAGCAAGAAGGTAGTCGTCAAGGCGGCCAAGTCAGTAGCGAAAAAAGCTGGCTCCGCCAAGAAAAAGACAGCCGCAAAAAAGAAGTAAGCCACACCGCGTCCGGCCCGGCCTTGCGCCGGGCCGGATGTTTTTCCACGCCACACGCCGTGTCCACCCCGGCCTGCCCCTGAAAAGAAGCGAATCCCATGGCAATCAAGATCGACAAGAAGATCACCGGCTACAGCGTGGTCAAACCCGAAGACAAGGTTGCCGCCACCCCGGTCACCGCGGCCGCGCCCAAAGAGCCGCGCCAGGCCGAAGTGATCCAGATGCACGAAAGTGTCGAGCGGCCGGAAACCCTGGTCGGCTCCACCTTCAAGGTCAAGTCGCCGCTGTTCGAGCACGCGCTGTACGTCACCATCAACGACATCGTGCTCAACGCCGGCACCAAGCACGAGCTGCGCCGCCCGTTCGAGATCTTCATCAACTCGAAAAACATGGACCACTTCCAGTGGATCGTGGCGCTCACCCGCATCCTCTCCGCCGTGTTTCGCAAGGGCGGCGACGTCACCTTCATCGTCGAGGAGCTCAAGGCCGTGTTCGACCCCCGTGGCGGCTACTTCAAGGCCGGCGGCGTGTACATGCCCAGCATCGTGGCCGAGATCGGCTCGGTGGTGGAGCAGCACATGAAGAACATCGGCCTGATCCACGATCCGGAGATGGACGAGGCGACGCGCAAGCTGATCGTCGAGAAGCGCAAGGCGTATGAGGCGGCCGGGGCCAAGAAGGGCGCTGCCACGTCGGTGTCGGACGAGAGCGAGTCGTCGGGGTTTCCGCCGGGGGCGATGCTTTGCCAGAAGTGCAATACGCAGGCGCTGGTGCTGATGGATGGGTGTCAGACTTGTTTGAATTGTGGGTATTCGAAGTGCGGTTGATATGTCCTGAAGTGTGGGAGCTGGCATAACTGTGGGGACACCTAAAAGGCGCTAGTTCGACCCCCATAAGTCGCTAGCACGGGCCCCATAAGTTGCTAGTTGCAAAACGCCAGCCACCTGCCCACCGTCGCCACTGCAATTGACCAGCTTCGCCAGCGAAACTGACCATGGTCGGCAGCCGAGCTGCTCACCGCCGCTGACGAGCTGCCCATTTCCAGCATCGAGTCTGACCACCGCCGGCACTGGATCTGGCTAGGCTCGCTGGCAGCGCTGATCAGCGAAGTCGACTGGCTCACTTCGGCCGATTCTGTTGAAAAACTCGCTTCGAAAATTTGAGCTCGTCTGATGCGTGAAAAATCGACCACGACAATCGCTTTCTGTCAGGCCGCGCATGCAAATTTGTACAGAATCGAATTGTCACGGCCGTCGTGATCGAGAATTTGGACGTCCATTCGTTAAGACGGAGTTTTTCAACAGAATCGGCCAAATGAGGACATTGGAGAATGTGCCTGGGCGAACCGGACGGGGGCCGTATCAACCACTTGAACAGCACTAACCGGAACTGAGGGCCAAGCCCGGCGGAACCTGTAGACGGCCGCGTCGTGCATCATCTGGCAGCGTGGGTGTGATTGCACCCGCAGATACAGCAGCAGAGCGTTGTTCTCTACTTCTGCCGCCAGAGCGAGGCATTGACCGCACGCAGCGTCGGATTCGAACAGAACGCACAGCCCGCTTGCCGGGCGCGTAGCTGGCGCCGCCGTGCGAGTGGAGGATGCCACGCACTGACGCCCCAGTAATTGAAGTCACGTTCGCTGTTGGAATGACCGATTCGGCGCACCAGTTCGATCGCCAGCATGACACCGGCCAAACACGACACGAAGGCGAAGGGCGCCGTTTGCTCGCGCTGCGTGACGGCTTTGAGCGTACCTTCGCCGCACAGCGATCGGAACAGGCTGTCGTACGCTAGGCCCACTAGGCGCCCGACATCGAGGTGAGGAAAGCGTGCGTGGATGCGGATCGCGGCCGCGGCGGTCACGCGCTCGCTTCGCACCTCCTCCACCGACACACCCAGATGCTCGCTGATATGCGCTTCGCGTGAAAATTCAACCGGGTCGGGTGCGTAAATGCAGCTCAGGCACGCGTAGTCGGTCGGCTGTCGGTGGTAGTGGACGACAACCTCGCGGATGTCGGTCGTCGAGGCATCGAACACTTCGCCGGGGAATTCATTCTGCAGCGCCCGTCGGGCGCGCCGACTGTCCACAGCCACGATCAGCCGCGGCAACCATGACCCATCCGAGCGCTCCTGCAAGGCTTGTAGGCGAGAGGGGCGGGGTACCAGCGTCAGGTGCGGGAAGAATGGCTGCGCATGGTGCGCAAGCCGTTCGGCCTTGCCGGCCTCGATGTCGGCTTCGTGAAACCATACTTGGCGATTGAGATTGCCCGAGTCGACCTGATCGTCGTCGGCGATCTCCAGGCGGCCCCGCAAATCCAGGTGGCGTCCGGCCCACAACAGCCCATTGCCGATGGCACCGGCGCCTGCAAGATACGCGTGACCGATGTCCACCGGCTGGTCGAGGGCTTCAAGGTCCAGACCCAGCGCGGCGAAGGGCAACTTAAACGGGCTGGGCAAGTTGAAAGGCAGCTCGGCGTCGATTGCGCGATCGAGCAGCACTGCGCACGCGTAGCAGGCGATCCATGCGCACAACAGGCGGCGCGTTGGCGCGCAGGGCAGTGCAGATGTAGGCCGGTCCTGGGACATCGTGGCGCCATGCGCATCGACCTGGACAAAAACGTGCTTTGCGTCCGTTCGCTCCGATGCCGCGCCGATTACCAATTCGGCCGAGACGCAGCTTGCCGGCACCTCCCGCGTTACCTCGCGTACCGTGCGGGCCAGCAACTCGACCACGTCGGAGGCCAGAGCGAGGGCCGTGGTATCGGCTGGGTCGGCCGTGACCAGGACGGTCAGGTCCAACAACTCGGCGGCGTGCGCTTCAGCCAGACCCAGCGCGGCGGCGAGTGTGGCGGCATTCTGGCGCTGAGCACCGATGGTTAGCGTAATTGGAGGCATGTGGAGCCGACCTCAGCGACGGGGACCTCGCACCAGTGGGCGGAAGGCGCAAAGCGAAATACCTTGGTGTGGTCGAGAAAGGTATCGACACGCGTGTGCGTGGCGAACTCGGGCACTACAAGCGACAGGGCGCCGACGTGTCGCACAATCGCCCAGCGGTCGTCGGCCAGAGAATGGAAGGCCTCGTGAGGATGCGAATGAACTTGCGCTGCGACCATCACCCGGTCCCGGCGCAAGGTGGTGCGCAGGGCTGCCATGCTGCTAGGCGGGATGTGGAACATGTCTTCTGCAGCGCGTTGCTGCGGCCTGTAGACGTTGACGACCTCGATACCCCGCACCGACGGGCGCCCGAGCCAAAGCACCACGCACTCTCGATAACGTGCGCCAGCCTCGCGGAGGTGGCCGAGGGTGACTGCAACGTGGGCGGTAGCACAATGCACCATGCGGGCCGTATCAGTCATTGCCTTTCATCCAGGCATGCCACAGTTGCGTGAGGATGCCGCCCAGATCGTGACTGGTGTGGTCTTTGTACCCGGCCCAGTGGTCGGTCACGTGGCTGGGGTGCGTGTGGTACTCGCGCGATCCGGCCATGCACACAAATGACCGTCCGGTGGCGGGGTGGGCGCTCATGTTGAACACGTTCGTGGGATTGGCCAAGTTGCGCGTCAGGTTGCTGCAGTCGGCGTTGAGCAGACCGATGGACGGTGGTTGGTCGTTCCAATCATCGCAGTGCAGTTGCAGGCGCAAGGTCGTGCGTCGGGGCGCGGTGAACGAGCAGTCGATCACGGGCCACGCCAAGTTGTGGAAGACCCAACCCCGGCGCTGTGCCAGCGCCGGGGTGAGCTTGGCGGCCTCGTTTTCGAACAAGGCCTGGGACGCGGCCGGATGCATCAGCAGCCCCCGCCGCCTTCGCGCGGGCCCCAGTCGATCTCCACCGTGCCCGACAGGCCGCTGTCGAGGTAACTCCTCTCGGGGTCGAGCTCGCGATAGCCGTTGGCGTCGTTCACAGACACCACCCAGTTGAGGACGTCGCTAATCGTCAGCTTGTTCTTTGCCTGGTGGATGATGACCGAGATCTTCTGATGAATGGGCACCCGGTCGGTCCCCTCTGCCGGGTAGAAGCCGGCGGTAGTAGAGACCGATACCTCGACGAATTGCTCCTTAGGCGGCTTTTCGGGGGTCATGGCTGAGTACCTCGGATTCTGTGGGCGGTGTGGCCATTATACACATATTTTATGGCCATACAATGGCCATTAGTCGTTGCTTTTATCCACAGAAGCTCTATGATTGGCTTTAGCCCCGGGAGACCACCACCATGGACCGCAAACAGATGACCTTGGTACTCAGCGACAAGGAAATGACCTTGCTCGATGAGCTAGCCGAGCGCCGCGGCATGTCGAAAACCGCGCTGGTGCGCCAAGCCCTTCGCTTGTACCAGTCGGTCACCGAGCGCATCGAGGGTGGGGAGAAGGTGTTCGTGGAGCGGACGGCCACCAAAGAAAAGACCGAGCTGATGGTGTTGTGAAACAGGTTGTTGGCCCCGTCGACCTGCTCAACCGGCACACGTCGGTCTTCGAAGAAGCGTGCATCGTCCACGGACTCGACGAACAGAACCTCAACGATTTCGAGCGGCATTGGCAGCCCATGCTGCAAGCCCGCCGGGCCGAATTCCCTGACTATGCCGCCGCCTGTGCCGGCAATGTCCAAGATTGGCACTGGGACTGGGTGTCCGAGTCCTACAAGGCGCAGCACACCTTGGGCTATGACACCTTCGGCATCGAATGCGATGGCCGCACCCAGGCCCTCATGGTGGTGGACAGCAACCAGTTCGCCTTGCATCCGTCTCAGCAGCGCAAAGAATTGGTGCACATTGCGCGTTTGGCGACGGCACCCTGGAACCGGACCAAGACGGTAGAGCACCCCAAGTACAAGGGCGCTGGCCGGGTGCTGGTGGCAACCGCCATCAGCTTGAGCATCGAGCTCGAGTTCGGTGGGCGCGTCGGGTTGCATGCCCTGCCGCAATCCGAGGACTGGTATCGCCGCTGCGGATTTTTTGAAGTCCCAGATCCCAACCCGGAAAATACGTTGAAGTACTTCGAGATGACGGCCGATGCGGCCGCCAAGTTCCTCCAGGAGGGTGAGTAATGAAACTTCATTTCTCGCGTGATTGGCTCCGAAGCAAGATCAGCTCCGATCCGGATGTCGAGGTCGAGGCGTGCAGTGCCTTGCGCGCACTGCCGGCGGCCGCACCGGAGGTTGTTATGGCCGAACGCAACGTCGTCCAGTTGCGGCTGGCGTTGGGCGTGCTCGTCCGGCAGTTGCGTTTGCGCGAGCAGCTGTCGATCGCGGAACTGGCGCGCAAGGCGCAGATTTCCGAGGATGAGCTGCGCAGCATCGAGCACGATCCGCACTACACGGCCAAGCCCTATTTACTGTTTCAATTGTCCGAGTTCTTTGACGTGCCCTTGACGAAGTTGTCGCAGATGGCCGGGGCGACCCATGCGGTCAATCGGTCGTTGTACAACGACGCGGTGAGGTACGCAGCGCGCTCGGACGACCTGGATTCATTGACCGACGAGGAACGGCGCGACCTGGATGCCTTCGTCGCCTTGCTTCAAAGTCGGGAGTAAGCCATGGACGAGGTGATCGTCGGGGAGCACGAACGGCGTCAGATCAATGCGCAGGTTCAGCGGGTTCTGCGCGACCTGGGCAATCCCGAGCCGCCCCTCAAGCTCGAGGACGTGCGCAAGTTGCTGTCGCTGGACCTGCAGTACTACCGCAGCACCGATCCTGGGCTGATCGCCGAGCTCACGCACCGCTTCAATCTGCTGGCGAAAAAGTCGATCCCCAACCTGGGACGCCACCTGTTGAGTGCCTTGGCCAAGTCCAAGCTGTGTGCGTTCTGGGTGCCGGACTCCGCGCGAATCCTGATCGATGAGGCGGAGCCGGAACCCAAGCATCGGTGGATGGAAGCCCATGAAGTAGCCCACAGCCTCACCCCGTGGCACCGCGGCTTTTTGCTGGGCGATTCGAAGCAATCGCTGGATCCGGCCTGCCACGCGACCTTGGAGGTCGAGGCCAACTACGGGGCAGGCCGCCTGCTCTTCCTGCAGGACCGATTCCGCCAGGATGCCCAAGACCTGCCCTTCGATTTCACATCGGTCAAGACGCTGTCCCAGCGTTATGCCAATTCCATAGTCTCCACGTGCTGGCGCCTGATCGAGGAACGAAACCCCGAGCAGGCGACCTTCGGCTTGATCAGCGTGCATCCGCACTACGATCACATCGGCTCGCACGATGGTATCGACCCCTGGCGATACTTCATCCGCTCGGCGCAGTTCCGCTTGCAGTTCCAGCACATCGAACCCGCCGACATTTTTGCACTGGTCGGCCGCCATGCGACGCGTCGCCGAACCGGGCCGATCCTGCTCGCCGAAGACGTCCTGATCGATGTTACTGGCAAGGCGTTCGAGTTCAGCCTGGAGTCGTTCGCCACCCAACACGCGTTCATGACCATGGGCTGCCTGACGCGGGTGCGAGCGCCGGTGGTGGCACTAGCGTGATCGCGCAGCTCTTGCGGTTGATTGGCCGCTCGCTTCGGCGGTGGGTCTGGCGGAGTCGGCCGCCCCAGGCGAATCGCCCGCCGTCGCCCGTCCGGCGCCGCCCGCGCAATGTCTTGGTGCTGACGCGATGGAACGCGAGTGGTGAGCCACCCACGGCGCTGTATTGGGTACCCTGCCACCCGGCCACCGCCGCGCGCTTCAAGGCGACCGTCGTGTGTGATCGCGGCCATACGTTGACGCTGAAACAGCACGCCGTCGATGCGCAGGGCGCTGTGTGGCCCAGTGTGGTATGCCCCGCGCCAAGCTGCGAATTTCATCGTTATGTCCAGCTCGACGGCTGGACGGGCGGGGCCTTCGAATAACGCCTAGCGTTATCTAGATAACGGTTTGCGTGCCGATAGAGAGGTGTCCCCTTCAGCCAATGACCGCAGTGCGCAGTCTAGCGTACTCTCTTCTAGAGACTGAATCTGATCTCATGATTCAGCAGGGAGTAAATGTGTATCGCCCACTGATAGCCCGAGTGCAGCTTTTTCGCCGAAGTGAATTTTCTTCTAATTGCGGTATCGCTGCTCGGCGGAAGTACGCTGCGCACCTTGGTTTCGATGGTCGCGCGAACGTTCGCCACGGGAAGATCATCCGAATGATGGTAGATACGACCGAGCTGTAGACCGAGGTCCAGGACGTTCGACTCCGCTAGTGGCAGCAACGATGACGCCTTCTGCAGCCGGGATTGGACCCGCTTAGCATAAACCTCGACGGGATCCCAATCTGACTTAGCCGTCTTCTCGCTCAGGCACCCTTTCCGAACCAGTGCAAGAGACTCCAAGATTGGTGCCGCATCATCTGGAGCCATGAGCTGCTGAGCCCGGCGCTCCAGAATACGAAGGTTCGCAATCAACTCATCGGGGTCGGCTTGAGCCATCCATCCGAATTCGCCGTACACCAGAACGATGTAAGCCCAGATATCGGCGCCATAGTAGCCAAGCTCTAAGGCAGCGATCAGCCGCTCCTTGTCGGCCACGCTCGGATCGGCAAGCACCATCTGTGGGTAGTGGGAGCGAAAGACGGCTGGGTTGAGCAGCAGGCCACCGACAATGTCGTCCCAGAAGAGCAGTGCGACAGCAAACTGGCCATTTGCGACACGCTTGTCCGAAAGTAACCGCACTTGCTGCTGGAGAATAGCGTCATAGTCCGCTGTCGTCGCGATGAAGAGTGTGGTCAACGGTCCTTTAAATGTATCGGCCTTGTTGATCTCGACAGTGACTTGCTTCAGCTTTAGGGGTGGCTTGTAGCGCTTGCACTGAATGCCGACAGGCCGACCGATATCGTCCGGCCCATAAATGTCCACCCCTTTCTGCTCCTGCCCCGAACGGCCATTCTTTTGCAGGGTCGTGCTCTTCCACCGCTGCGCCTGAGCGTCGCAGACGATGCTTTCGAAATCCTGCCAGTTCTTTGGGACAGGCAGCTCCATCGAATGAATGGTCGGCATGAGTAGAACCTCCTTTTCAATAAGGCGAACATCAGCCTGCGCTGCATGCAACCGCTAAGACGAAGCGATTACTCAGTGCGCGCGAATCAGCCGTAACTCTGATCATATTGGTCGTTGGCGTGATCGACGAATCTTGGTTCGGTGATGCCTTCGCACCGGCGTATGCAACTCAGCAAATGGGGTGTCCTGAAGCGATGTCCAGATAGCCGTTGATGACAAGTCCGTGCTTGGGGAGGTCCTCTCTTGGCGCAGGGCCTCCGCGCAACACGGATCGAGACAGCAACTGATTGCCTGCAATGCAGGAGGTCTCTGGGGTGACTATGCAGCTTGGGCAGGCGCCACCGGAAGAGTCGCACAAGCTTCCGGCACCGCACATCAGCGTTTTGGCTGACGCCAAGTGCTCCAAGAATGTTGTGTTGTAATTTCTCCAGAGTGCCGACAGATTGCCCAGATCCATGGTCGTACCATTCCGATACACAACAAAAGCAAGATCAGCGGGGAACAAGTATTCGCCAAGGCTACCCAGATCCAAGCCAGAGAACTCCGCGATAGCCTTCATCAAGCTGTGCGAATAGGTGTGCAGAAGGGTATAGACGTATCGATAGGCATTTGCCGGCCCAGGAGTGAGGTCGGAAAAGAATTTTCCGAATGGCTCGGCACTTTGAAGGAGGTGGGCGCCAAGCTTGGCCTCGCTGGGTGCATCTAGGTCGGGGAGGTCAGTGACCTTGACCGATCGCAGCCACGAATACACTTTTCCTGGATCGAGGCGAACGTAGATGGCTTCGTTAGCTTGGTTGACCACGTAGATTGGTATCTTGCCGTTCCCAAGCTCCTGAAAGAGATTTAAGCGGACAGGCAGCATCAACGCCTGCTGATCGGACTTCTCGATCAACGGATCCGTCGACATCCGGGTGAAGCCATGAGTGAATCGGCATAGATCGAACTCCCGGACTAATCCCATGTCGGCGATTCCCAGAATGTCGAGTAGTTGCGACGTTCGAGCTTGCTGAGCCGAGAGTTCAGTCTGGGTTCTTGGGGCAAGATCCCTGTCGGGATGGGCGAATCTTACGTACGGAGATCGGCCATCGACTGGGCTAGTGGCGTGGATTTTGCTCCGGTAGAGGGCTTCATGCTCCACAGCCAGGCGCAATGGGTCATACCGACTACCAAACTCAGTCCGTCTACGAATTAGTGCATCGAGCCAAGCCGGCGACTCATGCTGGATGGGTACCAAGCCCGGAGTGGCCCTCCATTCTGCGACCATCTCTCGCAGCTGGACGGAGAGCTCCTCGGCCATAGGAGTGCTGACAATATTCGGCGAATTGCGCATCGCCGCCATGCGCTCATACCGTGAAACCCTATCGAAATGTCCCGCCCGCCGCAGGATTTCAACGACTTCAGCGTCGTTGGGTGGGCGTGCTCCCAGGCCGAACTGTTCGGAAATGAACCCAGCCAGGTCGGATTCGTTCCCTTCCTGAAGCATTTCCAGCAAGTCGCGTTGGTCCGCAGATAGGACAATGAACTGTTCGGAGTGAGGATAGAAGGCAGGCGTCGCGCGGTACGAAATTGGCTCCATTCGGCGCCAGCGCGGCGGCCGTTGATTGGCCTCATCACCCAGCAGTTCAGTCGTCACCCGATCATTCTGGAGCCAGCTGTCGCCGTATTTGTGTCCGTTCTCGCATTCGAAGACCCATTCACCAATGCGGGGAGACTTATCGATTAGGTAGAACTTCCGGCTTTGGCACAAGGGACAGGTACCCGAGGGTTTGGAGACCTTCTGCTCATGCGAGTTCCATTCCCAGCGCCCAGGCATCGGAGGCTCCCAGTTCCCGGACCAATGCACAAAGATGACATCCAATTGTCTCCAGCGGCACCTGCCCTTGTGCTCATTCGACCGCGTGTCGCAGTTCTGCGTCTTCAGCTGATCCAGGTCTGCAGCAGTCTCCCGAACCGTTTCATACTTTCGGAACCGACCGCACGTATTGCAGACGAAGTCCATCGGAGCAGGCACGTAGCACATCGCCCTAGGGTCGACGAGTTCGAATCGGCTGTGCGCAGGCGCATAAAACACGCCATCACGCAACAAAGTGGCATCAAGGCACTGGACCGGCAACACGGGATGATCGGGCGTCCCACCCTGCATAGCCCGCGAGAACCAGCTCTGCCAAACTTCCCGTAGCCGTAGATGAATCTGAATTCCCGTTTCAGGGGCGATGTCGGCACGAGTGGGATTTTGGCTCTGATCGGGAAGCGACATGCATGCACCTAGGCCGCCTTCAAACGTGAAGAGAGCGCCCGGCGCGTACACAGTCCCCAACTGGCCGCGAGACCGTGTCATCTTGGATGCCGATGGCTCCCGCACTTCCTCGCCACCGCGTCGACTATATCTGTTGGCCATGCTTAGTCTCCTTGATCGCTGCCTTCGGCAACGCCCCTGCGGATAAGCCCCATGACGCGTCGGACTGCGCGGTCGTCGATTCGGCGCCCACCATCTAAATCGCGGTGACCGAAGAATATGTACCCCGCTTCGTCGACATCTCGCAGAGACGTCATGGGTCGCTTCATGACACTTGCCTGAGAATTGAAAAAGTCCCAAAGGCCGCGGCTCTCGCCAAGTATGTCTCGCGCCCAACCGCTCAACATCGCCTCAACCCGTTCCCGGATAAGCTCTTGGTAGTGCTGCTTCCCGCCCGGCGCGAAGTCGTCATTGTCCAGTCCGATTGCATGCTCGACGAACGAGCAAAGGCCAGCAATCAAGGGCCCGCGTGTCGCGTGGCCGTTGTATTGAGTAATGATGTTCGGAATCCACGAAAGGTCTCGCACACGGTGCTTTTCGTCGGGAATCGCAATGAGAACATCACGGATGTAGGTGATTCCCGCGAGATACGCCTGAATGAAGCTCGGCAGCACACGCTCGACGGCGCGCCCGGCCCAACGATCGATCGCTGCCGGCGACACCATTCGCTCCAGGAAGCGGTGGTAGCTGTCGAAGACCTCAATGACATACCGATCCCGGCGCCGCTGAGGGGTCGGAATCAGTACAACGAAGCCAACGTGCGTACGGCCGACGCGCGATGAAGCCTGAATGTACTCGGCGATGTCCGATGGCAGGCCGGCAAAGAACATAGAGTTGAACTCCTCCACGTCCACGCCGTGGGATACCGCCGAGGTAGCGATCACAGAACGGAGAGCTGTGTCGAGGTCATCCAGCGGCTTTCCGGGCTGCGGTCTAGATTGCGCCTCCTGCACTGTCTTCTGGATATCGCCTTGCGACACTGAGCCTGTAATCAGGTCGGTTCTGAGATCCTTGATGACCAACTTGCGTTCAGCATGTCGCTTGCGGGTCTCTTCGAACTCAGCCGCCATGATCTGGTCGCCACCCTTCTTATTGGTGACGTAGGTCAGCGCAATCCGATGGAGATCAATCAACGTGGCGAGCTCGGAAGCCGATGCTTTAGTGAGAGCTGATCGATAGTAGGGCGCTAGCTGGGATGCAGATATCGCATCGATCAGCTGGGATCGCACGGTTTCGATTAACTCCTCGTTCCCTGAAGTCAACGACTGCAGGAACTCAGTTATCACTGTATGAAAGTTCGAAAGAATGGAAACGGTCGTCGCGGTGTGCGCGCGACCATTCGTCATGAATCCCGTATAGACACGGGCACACTTCGCCCGCACTTCGATATCCTCAATTTGACCGCGCTCCGGCTCATCCGGCTCAGCAGGGTGTGCGTAGAAGGACTCGTAGAGCTCTTCACCCGGATACGGGAATTGCATAGCTGGGACGGGGCGCTGGTAAAGATGTTCCAGTTGCCTATCCGGATCCGATACCGTCGCAGACGCAGCGATAACCTTCGCGCGTCGACGAACCCGGCCGCCTGGCTCGAAGACAACAATCTCATGGAGCGGCTTTGCGATTTCCTCAAGAATCGTGTCCAGTGCGGACTCGAAAAGTCCAGCAAAAGTCCCAAGAGATTCGTCGAGCAGGTGCGCCTCATCTTGAATGATAAGGCTGGGAAATGGGTCGTAGAAAAGGTGTTTGCCATTCGGGTAGGCAGGAAACACGCCCTCGTACCCCCTCGACTCAGGGCCGCCTTCGAACTCCCGCGGCTCGTTCGGGATGTAAAGCCGGTTCGTGACCGGATTGAACCAAGGGGCTGCGCCAAACATCGCATAGATGCGGCGCAGCGTGCGTGAGGACTGGCCAATGAGCGCAAGCTTGTCCACCGTACCCAGCAGCACAGAAGGCGCGAGATCGTAGATGTCTGTATCGCAAATGTAGAATGGAAGTGGGGCGTAGCCTCCACTGTTGGCGTCACATCCTGCGTTCGAGCAAACGTGTGCCAACGTGCCACCGCGGCTTGAGAAAGTGCGCAGCACGGTCTCCGCGCCGCAGAAAGGGCAGCTCGGGATCTTGTTCCATGCAGCCTTCTGCAACTCGTAGTTGACTTCGCGGTCCAACAACCTTCGTTCCGTCTCAACATCTGCGGCTTGGTCGTTGATATCGGGTATGTCCGAAACGCCGGGCGCCTTGTGATGGTTGGGCGAGCCGCCGCTGCCGACCCAGAAGCCAATGGAGAACGGATCTCCAGCGATGCCCAGCCTTCTCCTAACCTGCTCAGCCCTGGCGAGAACCTTCGCGCATCGCTGCGCCTGTTGGATCGTCAGTAGACGCAGCGGATAACGAACCATAGCGGTGATGCCAATACGCTTGCCGCGCAGTCTGTCCAGGAACAGGGAGAAGACGAGTAGCCCAAAGAATGCTTCGGACTTACCGCCGCCGGTCGCGAAGTAAAGGAGCGTGACCGTGTCATCCCTTGTCCGGTCGTACCTGTCCATGAATGACGGCATGCGACTTGCCATGGCCGGGATGTTCGCGATCACGAAGGCGATCTGGAAAAGTCGCCATTCGCCGTTGTCATTCTTGAGGCGATCCCTTAGGACATCTGCCATAGCCTCGTTCATTGCGAGCCACGCTTCGTAGACGTTGGCGCGTTCGTCAGACTGATGCCCCCGCTGGCGACTTTGCGCCCAGATATCTGCTGAATCTTGAAGAATTTTCAGTCCCGCCTTGACGGCACTGATTTCCCTTCGCCAACCTTCCTTGTCTCGGAGAAAGCCTGCCCGCTCTCGCGCTATGCTGTCATCGTCATCTTCGCTCAAGCCAGCCGCGAGATCGACTCGCTGATCGAGTGAGTCGAACCACGCGTCGAGCGCCGTTTCCAGCGGCAAGATGGCGCTAAGCCCATCGCTCTGGCTCAATAACCGAACCCGTGGATTGATGTCCTTATATGTTTTGGGTACGACCCGCGGCTGGGTGTAGCGCGGACACCATGTGGTCTGGAGCGTCAGTTGTGGAGAGCTTGCCTTTCGAGTGGCAATGACACCTCCATTGAATCCAAGAGCTGGATACTCGAGGTACCGGTTGTACCTGTAAGACGCCTCGACACGGCCAAGCTTAAGAGGAGCATGGAGGCAAACCGGCACGCTGACTTCGAGGTGGGCCTGGAAGACACTTTGATCGGTCATCTCGGCGCCGCGCCTCACTTCAGTCGAGGCATTTTCCAAGCTCACATGCAGATTGGATCTCAGCGGATTCAGCCAGTCCCTAGACAGCCTAATCTGCCACTGTAACGAGATATCTGGCAATGCAAGCTCCAGCCGTGTGTTGGAGCGAATGGTGTCAAGGAACTGCTGCCAGCCGCGATACTCCGAAGGAAGAACGTTCACGTTCTTCCGAAAACACCATGCCCTTCCAACATCGGACTCCGCCCATCGCTGCACCGCGATCCGAATTGCTTCATTCAACTCTCGGGTCGCATGATCGACTCGCATCGAAAGCTCTGCCGGCGAAAGCTTCGGGTCGATCACAAGGATGGGGATCAGTTCGGGATCCAAAGGTATCCGCAGCCATTTGTGCGGCACATCCATTGGCCGGAACAAGCTATCGTTCGATGGTGCAGCAGCACTGCCGTCGACGACAACACCTTCAGGAGCTGGCTCGGTGGAATCGTCGCTCTCTCCTGACTCCTCCACGGAGAAGAGCGTGGTGATGTTCGACGGCAACCCCAGTCGGCTAAGGATCTCTTGCCGGACAGATTTGTCGATCTGTTTCCACTCTGGATGTCGAAAACGCTCTCGAAAGGGTTTGCCCGCCGAGATGATCTCCCAGCGGACTTTCAGCTCGGCGTCCGTCTGATCCCGCAATGTCTGTCGGACTGCATCTTGTAGCCGAAACCTTGGGGCACAATCTGGCCGCTTGAGGTCATCGACGCTAGGCAAGATCCGAACATAGACTTGGAAGCTTGGCCTGACTGAAATGACCCCTTCTTCCTGGTGGAATATCTGGAGGTCGATACCATGGGCCGTAATCCTGATCGGCTGAGTAACCTCGTCCCCTGGCCCCTGCAAAGGGAGCGGCGGCAGAAGGAAGGCCGATGACAAGATTGCCCTGGGTCGAGCACCGAACAAGGTCTCGCCTTCCGGCCCGTGTCCGCTGATGCGCGAGAAAACGACATTGAGCAAGGAGTCGACTACTGCCTCCTTAAGCGTCGTGCTGATACTTCCTGGGTCAGCCCGGACGACACTGCTATCCATATGATGGCTCCTTGTCAGGTTTTCTGATCGCCTCGACTACGTGAACGCTCTCTTTGGCGCGTGCAAACAACGCCTGCACGACGGCGTACTTCAATCGCTTGTGCACGATTGCAGACTCTGGATCCAGCAGCAGATCAGCATATGCGTCGGAAACTCGGCGTCCGTCCGCACGGCGCACACCGCGTAACGGCTGTATCACAGCCCGCCAAAAGTACACGGCCTCGAAGGTGTCGAGCCCAATGGTTTCGGCAAAAGCTTTGAAGTGCGCCTCATCTCTCGGCGCCCCTGGTCTGGACTCATCAAACGGGCGGCCGCGAAACCTCTCGACGTCCATCCAACTCTTGATCCGGGCTTCTGCAGGCATCTGTGTACCGGGTGCGATGCTTTCCTCCATCTTGGCCGAGATTCCGCGTGCCTTCTCGGAAAGCGTGGATCCAGGCACGTTCCTCACCATCTCTCCAATGCGGTCATGGTACTGACGCAACTCGCTCTCGAATCCACGGTCATTAGAAATGGGGGCTCCCGCTTCCTTGAGGGCTGCTTCTGTCATTTCGCGGAGCTCGACTGACATCACGAAGAGGCGATCGCCCTCCATTAACCTTGACACGCCGATCTGCCTAAAGCCGCGGCTTGGCGTATGGGACAATGCGGGGTCGTATAAGTACATGGTCGACTGCGGGCTTCGGCGAATATGAATACCGTTGTCGAGGACAATCTCCCATGCGTTCTCATCGTGGTCATCGCTGTTGGCAAGCGATGCGGACAGCCCTTGTTCGAAGGAGAATGTCGGTAGCACGAAGTCTGTGCGATTGAAGATCGAGCGTTCGTCCAAATCCGGGAAGTCCGGAAGCTGCCCAAGAATCGCTTCGACACGACTTCGTAATGGCTTGAAACCTGGAATCGAATTGATCGATCTCAGGGTGGCCCTCAATGCTCCGAACTTAAGCCCTTGACGATCAGCTGCACAGCTTGTAGGCGGAATACGTATGCGGCTTGTTTCGTGGCGGTCGTGGATAGCTGCGGCCCGGTTGTATGCGACAACGGGTGCGTGCAA
>Ga0307375_10000526_pt1 | contig 47595 bp, 44 predicted proteins | sample TR1MG_FD_202531 | JGI IMG/M metagenome (GOLD analysis project Ga0307375, IMG submission 202531) | Soil microbial communities from Risofladan, Vaasa, Finland - TR-1 | ecosystem: Environmental > Terrestrial > Soil > Coastal area > Acid sulfate soil | place: Finland: Risofladan, Vaasa | collected...
ATCAATGACATCAAAAGACAGGTGAAAGGGGCCTACCCCTGGATGGAACCCTACATCGGCGGAGGACGCCTGGACGAAGTGCCCCTAGAGGTTCCCGAGGCCGTCGGGGACTCGGACGTGGGATGGGAGGGCTGGCCGCTAGGGGAGCCGGGCACGTCTAGCTCGGAGGTCTAGTTCGAGGCAGTCTTCTCCCCGGCTTCGGCGGCCCGACAGATGACATCATGGCCGAGAAACAACGCCTTGCGGACACCTACACGGGTGTCGATGTCGATGTAATCGCTCAAACGTCCGCAGAGATAGCCGAACTCGACAGGATCGACAATGGCCGCAGCCCCGTCGAGGTCACCCACGAAGACCGACCCGAACGCCGTCGAACCGACTTTCTTCAGGGAACCTGGGAGACCGTCTCCGGCAGTGGACTCATGGGGTTCAGCCACGCCCTTGGCAATGAGTACGTCGAAAAGTTCTTGGGTGACGATCATGTGGGGGACTTTACCCCAGATTTGGTCGCCTGCCTAGGGGTTGAACCCGATTTCTTTCCCCGTCAAGAAACAGGGCTCGGCGAACGGCCAAAAGGCCCGGGGAAAGAAGGGCCTTTTGGGGTATGAGAAGGAACACACCTGGCGGGATGCACCCCGTCGGGTACTTCACCCGAGCCGCATGGGGAAACCATGACCAAGATTCACGTCGGCAAGATCGATCTCGCTTTTCTCGATGGCCTCCACCCCACGTCGGGGATGCCCTTCCCCGAGTCCCCGGGTCTGCGCAAGCGCCCAGATGACCCCGACCAAAAACGCATCGACGCCTTCTGGGAGAACCTCTCTAGCCGATCGGAACGTGCGGACTACCGTCCGATCCTGACCCGAGACAAGGATGTCTGTCTGCGCATCTACGTGGACTACAACCAGAAAGTCACCGTCATCGACTACGAATTCCCCGACGCCTACTGCCGGGAGATACGAGAAGACAGGTTGGTGCTCAAGGTCTTCCGCCAACGGCTCGAAAAGCTCGGAGTCCCCCACCACAGCCACTCAGACGCCAAAGTGCCCCCGCTCGATGAAGCCAAGGCGCAGAACGTCTTGGACGCCCCCTTCAAGGCTGCCCGTGTGGCTGAAATGGAAAACAAGATCGCAACCAAAATCGAGAGGGAGGGGATCCCCGTCCACAAGGCGGAGGAAGCGATCATCAAAGAAATCGCAGCCAAGCGGGAGGCGGTAGCCGCTGCTACCCAAGCCGCCGCACAAGCGGTTCACTCCGCCGAAGCTGCCACCGCCATTTTCGAGTTCCTCGCTGCATGGGCAACCGAAGGAGATGCCTCGGTTGGGGCCCTGGCGAACCTCACCGCCGAGGCGAGCAAAGCCGCACGAGCAGCCGCCCAAGCAGCCAAGATCGCCCCCAGAGCTAGCTTGGAAGCCCGCAAACTAGCTAAGAAGTCGGCTGAAAAGGCCGAGAAGGAAGCCCTTAAGGCCGAGAAAGCCGAAAGGGAAAAGACCGAAACGAGGGATCGACACCTGTCCGTACTCACGGATCGGGTTTACCATTTGTCCAACAAAGCCCCGACAGGAACCCAAAACAGGAACAGACCCATCCTCCAGGAGATCGAGTCCCTGAAATGGGCTACTCGACTCGGCCGGGCTTTTGGAACCGCACACGACGCGGAAGTGGAGAAAGGCTACAAGCCGGATGTCAGCATGGTCCCCTCCATGACGCCGGAACAACGGAGGATGCTGAAACCCATCATGCTCCGGCTCCACTACGTTCGGAGCCACGGCCCGAGGAGCTACAAGAAGGAGATAGCCGCCCTACAGTGGGCGATCAGCGTCGGTTCCCTTTTCGGGCGCGAGACGGTAGCAGAGGGGGACGAGGATTTCACCTACAGGGCGCTCTTCGAGTCCGTGATACCCGGCGGGGACCCGGTCCCGACCCCGGTCCCAGATGACATCGGGAATCGAAAAGCCCCCGAACTCGAAGAGGTTGATGACGAGATCGGGAACCGAAATGAACGGGACGGCCAGATGACCGAGGTTCACAGATAGCGTTCCCGCAGGTCGGGCCATTGAGGATACCTTACCCGCGGTTCCGGGGCTACCCGGCCTGAGGGGGCTCCCCCCGAACATGCTCGTAGAGCCACAGCCCACTGTCCAAGTCCGCTTTTCGGACTTTTTCCCACTCCGCCTTGACTGTCTCCTCATCCCCCCGGAACCGTTCCCGATATGTTTGAGTCAGAACTTCCTTGGTGCTCATCTCCCTCACGAGAATCTGCTGCTGCAACAACCAGCCGTCAGAAGCCCTCACGAGTTGGGCCAGATTGGTGAAAATGAGACCGCTATCATAATCCCTAAGGGTGCCTAGCCTTTGCATCTCCACAGCGACCTTGGAAGGATCCCCCGTTTCCATCTCAGGGATAACACTCTCAAGGCGCACCACCTTCAACTTCCCCGGCTTCCGCCGAACCCTCCGCACCTCTCCGGTCATGCCCTATTCCTACCCGAAAACCAGGATCGGCTCCCAAGGATTCTTGCGGTTCAGGGCCGGAAGGGGGAGAGGATTTTTCTCGGTCAACGACATCCCACTTTAGGGTAAGAGAGAAACATGCGAGCAGACGTTCTCAAGATGGTAGAAGGGAAACCCGACCTGATGGCGTGGTCTGGGGAGATAGGTAGCGGGACTAAGCCCTATTGGGCAACCCCGGCACGTATCCTCAAAGTCATTAATGACATCCCAACATCCCCCGCCGCAGTGCGTATCAGTTACCCGATCCGAAAATCGGACGCCGAAGAAATGTGTGAATCGGTGTGCCGTGACTCAGAGGCTTCCTACTTGAATACCCCCGAAGACCAGATCGAGTGGAAAGAGGAGTGCGTTTCTTGTCGAGACATCCGGCTGACATGGCCGGAATTCGAAGAACGAGTGCTGTATGCCAAACGTCTTCGACAGGAGCACAAGGAACGGATAGCCGAAGCCAACCGTCTCCGTGAGGAAAGGAAAGCGGCCCGCGAGAACGAGGCATACGTCGAACGGATGGGCCGTCTCAACGAGACCCTCAAAAAAATGGGCATCCCCCCGTTCACCACAAAAGACGGCAAACTGTGGACCTGGGAGGCAGCCGCACAGGAAGCTGTTATCTCAGCCCTCCAACGAGCACCCGAAGCCGAAGTAGAAATCGCAACCCTCAAGGCCAAAGCAAAGGCCGCCCGGGTGACCACGACCAAAACACTTCGCCGGGTCTTTTCCGGCGTGGCCGCCTCCCTTTCCCTCCTCGGACACCCCCGAGCGGCGGAACGGGCAGTCCGCATAAGCTCCAACGGTGGGTCCGAATCAGACCTGCTAGCCTTGATGGCAGGCGTAGCGAAGGAGCTTGAAAAGACAGTCGAGATCCAGGGGCGTATCCTGGCCCTCCACAACATGACAACCCTTCCGATGAACCCCCCTGATGGGACACTCCGGTTTCCGGAGACGCCCGAAGCTGCAAGCTACGAGACCCCAGACCCGGACGTCATCAACTAGAACGCCCCGAGAAAACCAGGATCGGCTCCCAAGGATTCTTGCGGTTCAAGGCTGGGAGTGGGAGACGGAGGGTTTCGACTAAGGAGAGGCCAGCCCGCTCTGCTAGCCTCAGGATCTCATCCACCAAAGGCCCTTGCTTCACATTCAGAGCGATCTTCCCCGCCGTCGCCCCCTTCTGCACGATCGGCCAAAGGAATCCCTCAACCCACTCCTCCATCGTCGGGTACTTCTGCCAGGACTGGTCCGAACCCTCCGAGTACCGCTCGATGTCGAAATACGGGGGTGACGTGAACACAAGGTCCACCTTCGGCGGATCGAAGTCCTCGGCGGGGCTCAGGATCAGCTCCGCAGACTGCCCCAGGAGGGCCGCCAGCCGCTTGTTGCCTTCAATGGTCTCAGGCTCCACGTCCGTCCCAATGTACCGCACACCGGCCGCCAGGGCCCCCAGGAGACGGCCCCCAAACCCTGCACATGGATCCCATACCTTCCCACCCTTGGGGCAGTACCGCTCGTAGATGAACCTCGCCACCGTAGGCCGGAAGATGGACGGCGTCCGGCATTTCATCGTAACCGCCCGGAGCACCCGATGGGGGTAAACTGGGCTCCCGTACTTCAACTGGAATCGGATGGCCTTCCGTAGCTCCTTGTCGATGTACCACGACTCGAACGCCGACTTCGTGTTGTGCCAGCGGGCCTTGTACCTGTTTGGGAACAATGGAGTACAGAGTTTGAGCCCCATCCGACGGATTGGCATGATAGCGTTGTCCTCGTCCAAGTGCATTTCCGCCTCTCGGACTTGAGCCAGGACTCGCTGGGCGTCTTCCGCCGAGGGCTCCGGACTGATGGGGATAGGAAGACCCCGAAGGATTTGGAACACATCCTCTACCCACTGATCCTGTTCTGGCGGAGTCAAAGACACCCACTTGGCGGGAGTGTACTTCCCCAAATAGGCCCGAGCCGTACTCAGCGTCATGGACACATTCTTCTTCGGGCCAGGGGTTTGTGTACGAGGCACCCCAACGGCTTTCAATCGACGATCCACCGTCGAGGAGCCCACCCCGTACAATTCTCCGATCTTCTCGACCGAGAGACCACCCTGGTACAAGGATGCTGCCTTCTCAGGTGTGAGCACCCGAGCCTTACGGTGCCGGGCCTGCCCCTCCGTCTCCGTCGGCATCTTGTAGGTCATGGAAGGTAGGAGATGTTGTTCCACCAAAGCCCGGAATGCCATCGCTTGTTTTGGGAACTGGATACTCCGGATTTTCTGACCATACACTTTCGGACGGAGGTGCAACCGGTCTAGGGCCTGTAAAGCTCTGGAAAGGCTAGTATCATCCAGCCCGAAAGTAATCCTCGGTTCCCCCCGGCTGGAGAGGTCCCCATCGTCCATGTACCAAACAGCCAACACCAAAGGGGTCATCCTCTTCGGTAGATCCGCGGGAAACACCTTCACCCCTTTGGGGTAAAACAAATCGTAAAAGGGCCGGAATTGCTGGCAGGAGGTAGTGAAAAACCTCATGCCCTCCGAAATGGTCCCATCCTTCCTCCTATACCTGTATGCCGGACATAGTTTTCCAGGGTAGGGAGCGAGTACCGCCGCCTTCCACCTCAGGTACGCCTCTTGGGCTGGGCCATGGGTTTCAGAGAATCTAGCCGATTCTCGGCTGGTGGCGGTCACACAACCATCACCCAGCAAAGAACCCGTGATGATCTGGATCTGCACATCGGTGAATGGGGGGAGCCCGAAAGACACCCGCTCCGATTTAGATAGGGTGGGGATGCCGTACTTCCCCCGCAGCCTACCGATCCTGACTTGATTCGTGCCGAACCAGTCCGCGATCTGCGTTTCTGTGAAACGAAAATCGAGATACAGCCGACGCAACAGATCCGATGTCAAATCCTCCAACTTCTTCGAGGGGGCCAATTCAGCCAGATGGGAGTCTTCCATCACACCAATATACACCCAGTGGCATCGTTTGCCAACAGGTATAAACGGTATCCAGTTAGATAGGGGAGGGGGACGGATCTTGAGGGGCCTCCCGTGAGGGGGAGGCGGAAGGAGAATGCTGGGGGAAAGAGAGAAGTTTCCGTGATTACGGAGACTTAGCGGGTGACGGTCAGACGAGCCAGGCCACGGGGGTTGAACGCCCCAATGCCCAAGTTCTCGAAGACCGAAAACCCTATGGTCCGGGCCTTCGGGTCATCTGCTGACAGGACGGTCAACTCCGTCCTCACGGGAATGCGGCCGAAATGTTCCGGTTCTGCGCAAATGTACACCGTGCCCACGGGGACGAGGCGGCTCACGATGATCTGAGCACCCCAGAGGGTTGCCATCAGGCCGGTCTTGAGCAGGGTCGCCTGGGTCTCGATGTCCAGGATGTCTCGTCCGAACTTCCTGAGGTCCGCGTAGTCCCGAGCGTTCATGTAGATGCGGGCAACCCGCAGGTCATGGCGCTCGATCAGGGCGAAGGCATCCGCGAGGACTGCACCGGAGATGGGGGCCACCACCGGAATGTCCGCGTTGAGCTGCGCCGGAAGCGAGTCGAAACCCGCCACCGCGATGGCGTCCAGAATCGCGAAGACACGCTCGTCCTCGGCGGCCTGAACCTGCGCCTTGGCGAGGTCCTGGGCACGCTCGATGAGGTCGAACCTGCGCTCCTTGATCTGGGTGAGGGGGATCTCCGGATTCGAGGCGATCTCGAAGAGGGGGAAGATGACACGCCGGGGCTTCGTGATGCCCAGGATGTTTTCCCCTTCCTCGCCCACCACGAACGCGGTGACATCGGGATCCTTGTCGTAGATGGGAAGCGCACCGTCGGGGAGCTGCTCGACCAGGAAGGTCTTGCGGCCCACGGCGGCGTAGTCCCGGCGGGTACGGAGGGGCTGGGTCATCGAAGCAGCGAGCTTGGCACGGCCAGCGGCGCTCTTGATGTACTCCCCGATGATCCGTTGCTTGATTGCATTGTCAACTGGCATGACGAATCATCCTTTCTCAGACGCGCTGGTCGTAGACGACTTCGGTCTGTGTGGCATCTGGCGGCATCTTGACGATGCCGAGCAGCGTCGAGTGACTGGCCGCTGCCCAGACGTAGTTCTCAGCCCCGACCGTGATCACGGCGTCGAAGTTCACGATGCCGCCGTTGTTCACCGACATCGGCATGATGTAGCCGTTGCGGCTTGCCATGAGCGGCTGGCCCGTGGTGTACGTCAGAGCATCGCCCTGGGCGAACGCACCGACGGCAGCGAGAGCCTGCGTTTCGTAGATGCGGTCGGCGTAAGTCCCCATCCCGGAGACGTAGGGGCACTTGCCCGACGCCTGTGCCGGAAGGTTCTCATACGGGTTTCCCGTGGCCGAGTTGATGAAGAGACCGATCGCCCTGAAGCCGTTGTACCACGTCGCGTTGCCCGCGATGAGGATCTGAGTGGCGTCGAGGCCAGGGCCGCCGATGAAGTTGCTCCCAGCGTCGGGGCGGGTGAACGCCACGGAACCGGAAAGCACACCGAACTTGCGCTGGTTGATGCGGGTTGAGATGGTCGATGCGACCGTGACGCCGGGGGGATTGGTCTGCGTGAAGCTATCGTCGGTCACGATGCCCACTGTGTTGCGAATCGCAACGTGGAGCAGTCGAAGAGACGACGAACTCTCAGTCCAACCACCACTAGCCTGTCCAAGCAACGGCATTTAAGCCTCCTTGTTGCTCCCTGTTTTCAGGAGAGTGGGTTCAATCTTCGGCCAGACTCCCGACATGGGAGAGAGACCACCAAAACAGAGACGTTTCCATCCCCGTTCACTATTACGGCGGAGATATAGGAGGAAAAACGAGAGAAAGAGGGTTTCCGATCCAAGGAAAAGATCAGGAAAAGGGGAAGGGGAATTCGTTCCCGGGGCGCTACCGTTGGGGGGAGGGGTTCGCAGCCCCGGGAACGAAATGAGGGATCAGTTTCCGAACACGTCGGACACGTCGGGGGCGGACTCCCAGAGCTTCTCCAGGTCACCGACCTCGTTGCGGACGCCTGCCGTACGAGCCATTCCACCGATGGTCTTGATGCCTGGGTTCGGCTTGCGGGGTTGTGGACGGAGAGAAGCCTGCTTCTTGGCAGCGAGGCGACGGGCCTCTTTCTTCACCTCTTCCTCGACTTCTTCCTCGACTTCTTCCTCGTCATCCTCGGCGGCGGTCTTCTCGATCTCCTCCTCGGACTCCTCTTCCTCGACTTCTTCCTCGACTTCTTCCTCGTCGTCCTCGTCGTCGTCGTCCTGGGCGAGCTTGAGGGCCTTCTTGGCGAGCTTGAGGGCCTTCTTGGCGGCTACCATCCGGGCCTTCTTGGACGCCGTGGGGCCGTCCTCATCCTCGTCTGAGTCGTCATCCTCGTCGGAGTCGTCGTCCTCGTCGGAGTCGTCGTCATCGGCGGCGACCTTTCCACCGAAAATCTCCGCGAGGATGGCATCATCCTCCTCGGTGAAATCAGCGTCGCCCTCTTCACCGAGGCCCATCGGGTCGCCATCCACGGCGAACATGGCTGCGGGCTCACCGCAAGCGGCCTTTGCCTTCTTCTCGTCGTCCTTCTTCTCGTCGTCCTTGTCCTTGGCCTTGTCCTTGGCCTTGTCCTTCATCTTCTTCTGTTGCTCAAGGAACTCCGGAGGAACTTCGCCAGCCGTCTTGTCGGACTCCTCGTCCTCGTCCTCGTCGTCGGCGGCCTGCCTCAGCATCGCGGCGAGCATGGCCTCGTCCTCATCGTCGAGATCGTCGTCGTCATCCTGAGCTTCGACTTCGCAGCCGATGCAAGCGACGACCTCGTCACGGGAGAGGATGCCATCGCCGTCCTCGTCGAGGGACGCGAACAGAGCCCTGGGGCCCTTCCAGTCGGCGGTCGTGATGAAGCCGTCACCATCGGTGTCGTAGGCGTCGAACATGGCGGCCATGCCCGGATCCTCAGACGCCGACTTCTGGTCGGACGGAACCTCATCCTTCGTGGTTGCCTTGGCCTCGGCCTGAACTTGCTCGGCGGTTTGGCCGGTGGCTCCAAGGGTCGGACCCTTGGTGTCGTTCTGGTTGGCCCGGCGACGGTAGTTGGCACGCCTGAGAGCCATGATCTCGTTCTGCATGTCCTCCATCTGGGCGAGAATTGCGGCCATCCCACCTTCGGATTCGTCGGCCTCTTCGACCTCCTCCTCTTCCATCATCTCTGCGAGCATGGCCTCTTCGTCGAGCATGACGTCGTCGTCCTCTTCGTCGAGCATGACGTCGTCGTCGAGCATCTGCGCGAGCAGGGCCTCGTCGTCCTCGTCGTCGAGGTCGTCGTCATCGTCGGCCATGACGAAGCCGCCGCTCATGCGAGCCAGCGTGGCGTCGATCTCCTCGTCTGGGAGGTCCATCAGGGCGAGGGACTGATCCTCGATCTCGGACTCGTCGGCGTTCTTACCGAGCATCGCAGAGGCGATACGGGCGCACTTGGCGGCCTTGCGCTCGACGAGCGCCCGAAGACTGGCCTCCTTGGGCACGCGGGGCATGGGCTCGTGGGCCGGGTGATCCTGGTCCTCGACGTCGTAGCCGGGATCGGCCGGGGGATTCCCCTCGGGGTAGGGTGGCGGATTCGGAGTCTCGGCCCACGCATCCGGGTCACCCTGCTTGTACTTGGTGTACGCCGGGTCTTCCTGGTGCGCCGGGTGGTCCTGATCCTCGGTTCCGTATCCGGGGTTGGCGGGGGGGCTCGACGCCTTACGACCCGCCGTCCATGTCATGCGCTTCCTAGTTGCCATTTTCTCTCTCTCCTTGCATGAAGGCGACTGCGTGCGTTCCGAATGTCCTCACCCGATCAGGGAGAGGAGCCTTCCCAATCGGATGAGTGCTCCAGCTTCCACCTTTGTAAGGTTTCGACCGAGGGTCTTCCGGCAGGACGTTAGGAACTCTTGTTTTGAGTTATACCCGTGTAATGCCCCCACCTTCAAAGCGGTGCGATACACGGAGACTGGGACACTGAGCCCGATGCCTTGGTGGAAATCCGCTACGCGGTCAACCACCTGGACATCGGAAGATGCGGTTCGAGCGATGCTGTCCAACATCCCCCGATACAATCGAGCCGCCACCTTATGACCTGCGGCAACTTGCTGCAAATTCTCGTTCGTCGAGGTCGATTGTTCTGGTCCAGGACTCGTATCCGGGCCCTGGATGGACTCTTGAAGACGCTTTTTGACCTTCTCCAACACAGCCTGGGTCAGTTCGTCTTCCAGACCTTGCAGAAGAGGAGGTGTGGTTTCCCCTTCCCCTTCACCCCCAGCCTCATCCGGCATCACGTCGTCCTCGGACTGAGCGAACTGGGCAAGACGATCTTCCCGCTTCTGCTCGGCCCGAAGCTCCGCTAGACGGGTAGCCCGTGCCGAGACGCTACCGACGGGGATAATGACCGAAGCGGCCTTCTTGCGGGCACCCTTCGACCACTGGGTCGGGGGGGAGGAAAGGATCCTCCGGGCTTTGCGCTGAATCTCGACGGAGGGTTGCAACACGTTCCGAAGAACAGCACCGGTAAATGCCGGAATCTCGACCCAACTGGCCTCGATGAAATAGACACCGCCGGTCGGATTCAGGTTCTCGTGGCCGCAAAGCTCCGCAACGATGTGCTTCCGGCCTTCTTTGTCGTAGAAAGTGTTGCCCTTCTCGTACTTGACGTGGGCACACATCTCCGTTTCGTCGGAGGCCCAGTGTCCACACTTCGTGCAAATGGTTCCATCGACGGTGCAGTTGTGACTGCAAGTGCCCGAAACTACATAGGAATTGTCTTCCTCTACCTCCATGTTATGAACCCACCCGTCGTGAGTGGCTTCCTCGATGGAAGTAATGGGGAACATTACTACATCATCACGTACCCGAGGCCCCTGGGACTCAAAAGCAGTTGTGGTCGCCGCCTTGGCCGTGTAGGGAGCCATCTCAATGGCCTGGGTCTTACCGACAATCAGGTTGTAGTGGGGGAGTTTGCCTGTGGTTTCGTCACGGGCAAACCCCCCATTAACGATCTCACGAACTTCGACGCACCGAGCACCGATCTTCGCCTCCATCCGGGCGAACCAACCGCAGCTAGCCATGAGCATGTGCATCTGACAGACGAGATCGTAGGATGTCGTCGTCCCGCTGGTGTGGCCATGGATGCCGTGCAGATGCCCGTCACCGTTAATCCACGCCCCGATCAGGTGCTTGTGGGCCTCTACTGACCAACTCAGCACCTCGGGGGAAATAACCTTATGGTTACTGTACTCTCCCCCGTGGGCGAAAAACCACTGGGCAGCTTCCCTGTCCCCGAACCGGACAGAACAGACGTTCCGATGAGGATGATCATTGACTGTCGGTTCCTTGCCGGGAAATTCCCGCTTGAGGAGGCTCATTACCTCGGCAACGAACGTGTCTTTCTCATCCATCGAGAAGGAAAACTCGACAGCGGACAACTCACCCTTGTACTTCTGGAACGAGCCTTCAGCCAGGAAATAGCCCAGCAGACGGGCACGTCCCGTGCTGACCTCGGTGCCTTCGACCTGCGACCGGGGAAAACACAGGAAATCGCCCACCCGAAGCTCATCCGCCCGCACCCACTGACCTTCACCGGCCTGGATAGCGTCGAGACGGGCTTTACGCTCCTTGTACTCCTTCATGGAGTAAGTGTTGTTCGGATTCAGGATACGCTTGTCATGCCCTCGCAAGAACCGACGCTTGAGACCACGGGTGGCGTTTTTGCGGTTGTTTTTGTACTCGGGCAGCGCCTCACCACACCCGCAAGCACAAGTGTCGGGCTGACGGAAAACGAAGAATGGGTGATTATCCGTTGCCTCGATGGTGTCGGGAACCCCGACCGCCTGGATGCGCCGGGTATCCCACTTGCCGCCACGGATCTGCTTATTCAGCACCTCACGGGCACGACCCTTGTGGGTCAGAACCATGTCTCCGGGCTGCACATCCTCGATGGCGATCCGGCGACCGTCAGCCATCGTGACCTGAGTGCCGGGCAGGAAGCAGCCCATCGACAGGGTGCCCATCCGACCGTTCTGGATCGCCGCCACCAGGTCGCGGTGTTTCCGCTCCGTGGCGATGAGGATATCCACGTAAACCGAATCCCCAATATCCCGGCCTACCGCGTCAATGATGCGGCCCTTGGACAGGTCTTCGATCTGGACGTGCTCGACGAAGTTGTGGCCGCCTACGAAAGTCTCGTAGGATTTGCCGATGACGCCCCGTGACCAACAGTCCCGATTGTTGTTGATGTACTTTTCACAACCAGGCTTTACCCGATAGTCAGCGTATTTACGGTTTATCCGGAAACCGTCTTCGTGGACCTTCCCGAGCTTCGTACCTTTAGGGGCGTAGGTGTCCACTGAGGCGACGATGGTCGCATGGGTGAGAAGGTAGTCTTTCGGGTTGAAAGGCTGTTCAAAGAGGGCTGCGGCCCGATCAGCGAGATTCGCTGCGAGGTCAATCGCAGCAGACTTCGAGAAGCCTGTACCGTCAGGGCGGTGAGTGGCGAAAGTACGTCCAGCGACCCGAATGTTCCGCCACTGATCTTTGGTGACGAACGGGGTAATTACCGACGCCTTGGCGTATTTCATGAACGCCATGAGCTACTTGCCCCCTGCCATCACACCATCGAGGCCGTCATCGACGTACTCGGGGTGGCCGATGATGTCTTCGGAACGGATCAGAAAGAGGCATTGATCGCAGCAGAGGAGACGGTCACTCCGGCCTTCGCTTCGCTTGTAGTTGGCGGCCCGGAGGGTATTGGCTTTGCACTTCGGACATCGGAACTGACCGGAATCGATCTCGCCCTGAGTTGCCTTGTAGTGCCGATCGAGAGCCCCCCAGTAGAGGGCCTTCTTCACGTAGGCTTGCGCCACCCTGGAAGCGATCCGGGACACGGATGCTTTTTTAGCATCCGGGTCCTTCGGACCTGGCGCGACCGGGACAGTGCCCGTCCCACCCGGCACCGTATCGGCAGCGGGCTCTGGCGCAACGACATCCTTCGAGAGGGTCTTTTGAAGATCCTCCACGGGGAATCTGGAATTTCCTGTCGGGAACTCCACGTCCACCATCCCGATAGCAGGCCAAACCGCCACCACCCGCCCCGAGTACGCCGTCGGATTCATCCCGGCCCCCATTTGGGTATACGGGAAAACCGTATCACCAACAGCGAACTCCTTGGCACGCTGTTGGTAATTGACGACGGCGACTCGTGGTTGGCGTTTCGGCATGAGAGGGCCTCAGGCGTCGAGCTTGTAGCCGTGGGTGGAAGCCTGACGTCGAGGGGCCGGAGAGCCGGACGCAACCTTGTTGGCAAGCGACACCAGCTTGGCGACCTTCTCTTCCTTCTCTTCCTTCTCTTCCTCGTCCGCCGCGACGTGAGGGAGAAGAGTCTGAACCGCCTGGAGGGTTCGCCCGATACGCTCCGGTGAGGACTTGCCCTCTAGCAGACCGGCTTTCACAGCCAGCACTTGGGCTGCGAGACGGGTCAGGCCAGCGGCGTGCTTGGGGTTCTTCGAGGCGGCGTTGTTGATGGCGGAAGCCGCCGTGTCGAGCCGCAGGGCGGCGGTCTGACGACCAAGAGCCTCGAAGCCGTTCGCCTGCTTGCCGGGCGTGGGGGCACGGGGCTCCTCGATCGTCCGGTCGGGGCCGAGCCTGCCCGACTGCACGTCGTTCCGAAGCTCTCGGTTCTCCTGCTGGGTGAACTCTCCGTTCATCCAAGGCTCGTCAGCGTCCACCGTCTCGATGGGGCCGTCCTGCTCCATCCCGATGATCTCGGGATCGAAGCCAGGCTCCTGGTACACATCATCTTCGGTCAGGGCCCTGCGGCTCAGGCCCGCGTGCTTCTCAACCGCGTCGGACAGGAGATCCACCCGGTAGGCGAAGTCGTCAGCGATCTTCTGGGGAACCCCTAGGGTTTCATGTTCGGTCTGGAAAAGGTTCGCGAGGCGGTCGAGGTCCGCCGTAACGGCCTGTGCGCCCTTCTTGGTCAACTTGCTCATCTGGTTAGCTCCTCTCGGTTTTGGGCCGAGGACTGCGACCCGAGGGCGCAAAGCGATCCTCTGCTATTACGCCGCCGGAATAGAAGGAAAACCGCGAAACGTGGACGACCATCGCACACATCCTAACGGTTATTGGTTGGAAGGAGGGTTTGCCCCCAGAGAGTGACTAGATCCCCGGCGGTCTTCCCTTTGGATTTAGAGGGCTTTTTTTTGGGTGCATTGGGATTCTTCTTGGTCTTGGACTTCGGGGGTACAGGAACATCACCCTCCAAAACGAAGATTTGGCTCAAGATGCTTTTCTGCTCCCAGGGCTCATCAGCCTCTCGATACAACTTGATCTGAGCTTTCGTGGTACTGTCGATAGGGATTTTACCTATATTCTTCTCAATGTTGGAGAGCAACTGATCCAGCTCGTCGTACTCCAGGTCTTTCGCGTAATTGAGACATGCCTTCGACATGCCCTTCGCCTGGTTGATGCACGTTACCAGTTTGTTCACCAAGCGTTTCCGCCTCACAGGGTTTTTCGCTTTACTCCGGAACACCTTGTCAACTCTGCGCTTCCGATCACTCGGAGCCGTGATAGGAGACACGTTTAGGGTTTCCTCTACGAGAGATTTACCCCACACCATCTGACCCGCCATGTGCGCCCGCAGCACATCCAGCAAGTTATGTCGGGCCTCGATCGATGTGCCGGAGTTTTTGATAGCCTGAGTGAACTCGGAGAATAGACCGTCCCTGCCGTCCATGTCGGCCAGTTCTGTGACTTCTTCCTCGGTCATGCTATCGAGGGCATCTGCAAAAACCGTGATGCTCTCATCGGTGCTGCGTGAACCTACATCCCACAGCAACCGAGAGGCATCACCTCTCTTGTGATCCATGTAACGGGCCATGCCGAGGGTCATCGGCGGGATCGGCGGACGTAGTTCAATTTCCGCATTGCTCCCGGCCTCCTCCCCACTCTCTGTCCGCACAGTCCCCTCGATACGTCCCGTGGCGCAAGTTTCGTCGTTCATCTGGGCGGCGAGGGATAGCCCGTCCAAGATGCTCTCATATTCCTTGCGTTGGAAAACGGCCTTCTCAAGCTCCTTACGCCTTGCTTGGATTCCAGGGTCAGTGCTGTCGGCGGGCAGCTCGGCAAGTTGATCTTTTGGGTCCTCCGGCAAAACACTCATTTGCTCCGCGATCATGTTCATCGCGGCTTGGCGGAGCTGTGGGGAGAGCTTCTTGTACTTGTCGAAAGACTCTTTTTGCCGCTGCCGCAGAGCACTGGGACTCAGAGCCGTGCCACTAATGGGTTTCCCACCCACTTTGCTGGGATCCGCTAGCTGGTCTTGGGCGAAAATAGCCTCGGCCAGTCTTTGACCGAGTTCGGCACCTTCCTCGCCCTCAACAGGATCTCGAAAAGCCTTGGTCACTTTGGCAACGAGCTTCTTGGTGATTTGTTCGGGTTTCAAGCCTTTCAAATCTTCCAGGCGCTTGTCGAAGGCTTGGAGCGTGGCCTCCCGACTTCCCGCATCCATCTTGTTGAGTGCGGCCCGAATACGCTTGTCTTGGAGGGGCCTCAACGCATCGACGGTATTCCGCGTCTGCTCGTCCTCCTCGGGGGTCTCGGGGGTCTCGGGGGTCTCGCCATCGTCCTCGGGGGTCTCGCCCTCATCGGCCTCGGGATGTTCCTCGGTCACGAGGTCGCCATCCTCGGGAGGTTCAGCCTCAGGCTTGCCTTTCCCCTTCTCGGGCTCCTCTCGGGCATTTTCCTCCCCACCCTCGTCGGGAACCTCCATCTCAGGAGTCAGATCGATGATATCTCCGTCGCCCCCGTCCTCAGATTTAGACCCCGGCTTCGCCTCCCCACCCTCTTCAGGAGCTTCCTGGCCCTCTCCTTGAGCGTAGGTTTTAGCCTGCCCCTGGGCGTCTTTCCCCTTGAATGAGCGGGTTTCTCCGTCTCGTTTTCCAGCCCAGCCTTTCTTGGTCTTCCACCATTCGCCGTCATCATGCCCGGTTTCGGGTTCAGGCGCTTCGGGTTCGGGGGCTTCGGGCTCGGCTACGTCTTCAGCATCGCCTTCCTCGGGCTTCTCGGGCCCAGCAACTTCAGGCTCGAAACCTTCCGCGTCCCCGTCTTCGGGCGGCACCTTCTTCTTGGTCTTCTTGGTCTTCGGGATCTTGGGCTTGATCGCCTCTTCTAGCTTGTCCTTGGCGTCGTTGTACTTGCCCCAGTCCTCGTCGCTGCCCTTCTCGCCGGGGAAAACGAGATCCAGCTCGGCGTCCTCGATCTGCCGTTTCGCCTTCTGGGTGTATTCCTTCCGACGCACGTCGGCCCGCTCGATGGCTTTTTTCCGCTCCTCGGGGGTGAGATCCTTCTGTTCGATGTTGTCTACGAGGGCCGAGTAGAAGTCGCTCCCCAGCTCATCCACTGTCCCTTTGAGGGCCTTCACGTCGGTCTCGACGTGAGGGGGGTATTCGGCCTTGCCGGACTCGGCCTTGCCGGGCTCCGACTCCCCAGGCTCGACATCTTCGGCGTCACCGTCCTCGGGTTTATCCTCAGGCTCCTCCGACCCGATATCCTCGGCATCCCCATCTTCGGGTTTGTCCCCGGCATCCTCGTCGTCGGTCTCACCCCGTTGCCTTTGGTCGTATGCCTTGTCGAAGATTTTCTTGAAGTGACGGCCCAAGGCACCAAGTGCCTTGTCGTACTCGGCTGTGTCCTCGGACCCCTTCGCCTCCTCACCATGCTCTACCGGGTATTTGCTGCCGAGATCGGCTTCGTCGATCTTCTTCTGGGCGTCCTCTTTGAACTTCTTGTAGGCTTTGTCCCCCACCGCGATCATGGTCTCGTCGTTGGAGTCCGGCTTCTTCTCTTCCTGCCGGATCGCCTCCATCTTCACTTCTTTGGCCGCGTCTTCGACCTTATCCATCAGGTCCACGATGTCGGACTTGACCTGGATGTGACGAGGCTTCGCCTTCGGCTTCTCGGGCGGCTCCTCGGTTTTCTCCTCGGGCTTCTTCTCCTTGCCCTTCGGCCCCTCAGGCTCGAAGCCCTCGGCGTCCCCGTCTTCGGGGGGCTCGGGTTTCTCCTTCTTCGGGGACTTCCCCGCTCCCATGGATTCGATCTGGTCCGCTAATTGGTCGTAGGCGTCGTGATACTCGGAGGTGTCCTCGTCGCCCTTTTCCTTCTCGCCGGGCTTCAGAGGGAACTTGCTTCCGAGGTCGGCCTCTTCGATCGCCTGCTCGGCCTTCTGGAGGAACTGGTTCTTGATGGTCTCGGCTTGGTTGCGGGCCGCCTCGGGAGATGTCCCGTACCCGAGGGCCTTATCTACCTCGGGCTGGACGAGAGATTTGGCCGCGTCCTCGATCAACCCCCGGAGCTGCTCGATGTCTTTTTCGACGCTCGGGTGCGCTGGGGTCTTCTTCTCGGCTTTCTCCTTGCCCTTCTCACCCTCGTCCTCCCCACTGGGTTTTGCTTTCCCCTTAGCATATGCCTCGGCGCTGTCTTTGTCCTCGAACCCGTACTCGGAATCACCTTCCAGATTCTTCGCAGCCCAGCCCCCATCGGATTGCCAGACCTTACCTGGTTTGTGCTCCGGCTCCTTGGGAGTTTTCCCGTTGGGCTTGGGGGGCTTCAAACCCCCCGGCGCAGGGGGTGGAGGGGGCTTTTGGGGCCCTGGTGCCTCTTGCGCCAGCCCACTGGCGGTCCTTCCCTCGGAGTACGCCTCAGCTTTCTCTTTGGATCGGAAACCCCCATGCACCGTACCGCCAGGACTCCGGGCGACCCATGAGCCTTTGACATCATCGGACTCCCAAACCGTCTCACCATCGTGCGGCTTTGGTTGCCTGAGCGGAGGGGATCTTCCCATCCCTTTTGAAATCGGCGGCCGAGGTATGGTCGGGGGCGTCGGGGGCTTCGGTCGTCTTGGTGGGGTGCCTACATTGGTGACGGGCCATGTGAAGCCATCCGCCAGCTTCTTGTAGTTCATTGACAGGTCACGGTCGTTCTCTGCGTTGGGCTTCTCCGTGTCCGTGTCCTCGACAGGGAGCCGTTCCCGGCGGAGATCGTGCCGGGGTGGCTTGGCCTTCGGGGCGGGCTTCACGAGGGCTTCAGCGTCCTCCTCGGCCTTCTCGTGGGGTGTCTTGGTCGCCCAGCGTCGGGCGACCCGCTGGGCGATTCTATCGACAGATGCGGACTTGTCGAGTTTCTCCGTGACCGTCCCGTCCTTGAGGAAAGCCTCCTCCATACCTGGGACGAGGTATTGGCTCTTCAAGGTACTCGCCTCGTGACCAACCGCCTCGGCCGTCTCCTCCAGGGCCTTCTTGAACTCGTCCTTGAGCTTCTTCTCCCGCTCCTTCTTATCCGTCGGGAGCTTGCCACCCTTCGACCGGATGGCCTTGAGCCGGGTCTGCATCTCGGTGTTGGCGTGAAAACCCCGCAGGTCTTTCGCGGTCACGTCGAACTTCTTGAGGTACTCGTTTACGTCCTCGGCCGTGCAACCGCAGAGGAGATCATCCTTGCCCTTGCCCTCGATGGCCTTCTTGATTGCGGCGACTGAGGCAGCGTTGTCGACGACCTTCTCGTGCTTCACGCCGGACTTCCCGACGTACTTGATCGTGACCTTGCTGGGGCCGACCGTCAGGTGGTCAACCGTCCATCCGGTGACCCCGACATGACCTTCCTTGGCAGATTCGGGATTTCCCACCCGCTCGTAGGTGAGGTCGATGAGACCGATGGCGAGGGCCACATTCCGGGTCTTCTCATCCTTCGACTTGAGGTCTTTCTTGACCTGGGTACGGAGCTTGCCGATGGATCCCCGGAGCTTCTCGACCTTCTTGGCTTTGTCCCGATTCCGGTCGGCTATCTGGCGCTCGCTGTACTCGTAGACCGTGGTCGTGCCCTTGCCATCAGCCTTGGGGACTTCCTTCTTGGACTTGAACTTGGCTGCCACCTTCTGTGCGATCGTGCGCCAAGAGGAAACCTTAATCAGCCCTGACCGCCAGGAAAAAAGGTCAGGCATTTTTTGGTTGATGATACCCCCGTCAGTGACCCAAATAACGAGAGGGTACTCCAAAGCATGATCCCTCCCACGATTTAGACGGATAGCCGTCGAGGGGTCATCCGCATAGACCAGGCCACCATTCGTCAAAGTGTGTACCCCCCTAAAAGAACGGATGAGGGGTACTCCTAGAATTTGAGCATCTTGTTCCGAAGGTGGGCGTCCTGAAACAACAAACCAAATGCCCCCCCTGCCCGACAGATCCTTTTCGAGATCGATTCGCTCCTTCAACTTTCGCAAAGAGGCACTTGCAGCGGCCTTCCACCCGTGGCCCCGTAGCTCCCCGGTAGGAACGGCGATCTCTCGCCCGGAGGGGGCAAAGTGCAGGTAGTCCCACTCCTCGCCTTCCTCGATCTGCTCCAGCTTCTCGCCCTCGTCGGGCATCCAGGAGTGGCGGTCCGAGGCTACCATCTTCATCTGAGCCGGAAGAGCCGGGCGTTTGAGCACGGCGATCATATCCCCGCTCGACGGGAATCTCCGGGCTAGGGATTTCCAGACCCGCTTGGCCGCTGCCGAAGTTGATCCTGCTGGCCCACAATCATCTGGCATGAAGAGGAATGGCCCCGTTCGATGAAACCACTCGACCATGATCGCCAGATACATCGCCCCGCCGATACCCAAACCCCTCTTGCTCTCGTCGGTGATGAATGCGTGACCCACAGCCAGAGCCCGCGTGTTGGTGCGTTCTTCCCCGTCGTCGGGGGTCCACCGAGGGCTGCTCGTGTCTTCCACCTCCGGGTATCGTCCCAGGAGCTTCCAGACATCCTTTCCGCAGCGTTTTTGCTCGGGGTAGGGGACCGGGAAGGCATCGATGTGCCCGACCCGCTTGGCCCCCTCGTAGGCTGCTACCATGATGCCATTACTGCTGGCCTTAACCCGATAGCGCACTTTGAGCCCGTCCCGCTCCATGAGCGGGGTCCGAGGACCAAAGTGGTCCTTCGCCCGGTGGCGGGAGGCCACTCTCATGTGCTTGAGGATCTGCCGCTCATCCAGCTTCTCGCCGGTCTCTTGGAAATGCTTGAAGATCGCCTTCAACCGTTCGCTTCCCGTCGGGACACCCTCCCGACCCACGATGATGAGCTTGCGGGGGTCGAAAACGACGACTTCACTTCCGGCGAATGCGGCGTCGAAACCCTGATCCGTGAACCATTTGGTCAGAACGGCTGACCTCTTGGGGTCCTGGGATCTGGGCGGGAAACCGACCCCCAACTCGTCCTTCATCCGGGGCATGAGCTTGTAGAAGTCGGCGATACGACGGAGATTGGCCCGGACCTTCAGGACGACGGGCTCGCCACCCCATCTCTTGACGTTATCCTCCGCGTACCGCATGGCGAAGGTGGCGTCCTTGGTCAGGTAGATGCCCCGCCCGAGGTTCCCAGAGTCCCGCTTCCCGATCAGCTTGGGGTCAAACTTCGAGAACTCCTGGGTTGTCCCGTGGTACAGGGACACGCTCCGAGCTGTCTTCACCAGGTGACGGGCAGCCACCCCCGCTATGAGATCGCGACCGGCCATCAAGCTCTCAGGGCAGCCAACCTCACCGGGCCGAAATGCTTCTCGTACCACTCCAGGTGTCCTGCCTCGTCCGCCTTGTCGACTTCGGGGGGCACCCTCCCAAGTATCTTGAGAGCGATTGCCGTACCCGCCTCAGCAAGAGGGAGCGCCGTGAGCGCCAGATACTTCGGATCGCTGGCAAGATAGGCGACGACAGCCCAGAGGGCATTCTCCACTAGCTGACCGAGAGCATAGGCCAGCCCGATCTTCCACCCATGCTGTCTGACCGCACGGAGAACCTCTTTTACCATGTTTACAGGGTTAATCTCGCCCCAGAACTTCTTGGCAAGATGACGAACCACTTCCTCGGTGATCTCGCCCCGGAATTTCACAATCTCTTGACGGATGACCTGACGCCGCGCCTCACCCTTTGGGTTACCTGCCTCCTCAACCGCTGATTTGACGGCGACTTTCGCAAGCTCTCGGACAAGGTGGGGGGCCAGTTCCTTGATAATGGCGTCTGCAGCATCATCGATCGGCCCCCGAACGAAGTCCCGATGGTGCTTCCAGATGACCTCGAAAGGCTGAACCATCCAACCAACCCACTCGCGGAAGCCCTTGGCCTCCAAATAACGGGTGGCAATCTTGACCTCCAGTGAAGGCTCATCGTGCATGATCCGGTCGAACGCTTCCAGGCTCTCTCCCTTGAGCTTGCCAAAAGCCTTGAGGGACAGGGCCTCGCAGAAATGCTCCTCGGCGTTCGTAGCCGAATAGGGTGTCGGGTATTTGCCTTTGTCGTTCACTTCCTGCATCCACCCGATCAACTGCAAAAGCCCCACTGAGCCGACAGGCTGACCCGTCTTGACATCCACCAGGAGGGCCTTGCCCGAAGGCTTCTCGAACTCCTGGACCCGAACCGTCTTGCGGTTTACCTGGAGAGGAAGAACATCCCCCTCATCAGGCAACTTTGATTCGATGTGTTTGTTCCGCAACGCCGTGTGGTGCTGAATCCAAGCCTTCTTGGTTTTGGCGTCGAGCTTCTTGTCCCAGAACCGATGACCGAGTTCGTGAACCAGATGCCGGGCAGAGTTCTCTACGGAAATCCCCCGGATGACGGGGCGAAGGTAGATGGCGTCCTTCTGGCCCATGTACCAAGCAGCCCAATTCTTCCGTCTGATCTGACCGACCAGGAACAGAGGGCCATAGGCGGTCTGGGCAAAACCCGGCACGCCCGCTTTTGGGAGGGCCCGCAATGCTCGATCTATGATGTCCTTGGCGTTATTGAGAACAGCCCCTTCGGCCTGCACCGTGTTGTGGACGATGAAAGGTCCTTGTTTGAAAATACCGCTCTCCTCGGAACGCTCCGGCCATGAACGGGCTTGATCCAGCAGAGCAAAACGTCGTTCGTTTTGCTCAAACCACTTGATGATGCTGGGCGGGCTCTTTCCTCGGCCGTAGGTTTTGCCGAGCAGACGCACCGCCATCTCGATGCCTTTTGCCGCTTTCGGGGGAAAAGCCAGATGATCGATGACGTAGGCTCCCCAGTCTCCAGCTACGTCGTAAAACTTGAACCACACCAACCAGAGGCTTGATGTGTTGCCCAATTCACGAGCCTTGGCGTAGGCCACAGCCTCTCGTAGTTCTTTGAGTGCCTTCTCGTACTTGGAGGCGAGGACAGCGTTCGACTTCTTCAGGTAGCGGGCCGCTACCCGACCGTAAGCGGGCCGGGAGATGAGCGGAGAACCGCCCGCTCCCTGGGCTTTCGCTACATCGGGGGTCGGACGACGCCAAATCTTGTACAAGCCCATCTCCTTCGTCTGCTTTCGGCCCTTCGGCACCGGGTCGATAAGTACCGTAGGGTTTCCGTGCTTGTCGTGGCCGAAACCTCGGATCACTGCGGGTTTATTCTTATATTTACCCCAACTGATCATGTCTCCGGGCTCGAAGTAGTTTCGCCCGGTCTTCATCGCTTTCTCGGTGATGCTTGCGATGACCGCCGGAGCCACGCACGGCAGTGCCTCGATCTTCGGGACCACCGACTTGAACGGGATGCCATGCCTTTCGACGACCGCCTTGATCGCTGCCTGGTTCCTGGGTTCGTCGTCCCAGAGCTTCACCTCATCGATGAACGGGTAACGGTACAAGAGGGTATCTACCGTATCACCCTTGTAGGCGGCGACCGTGCCGCCGGGGCTCATAATCACTTCGTCGAAGTTGAGGCCACCAGCCTTCAACAGCTCCGGGATCCGCCAGCGGAAAGGGGCGTCCTTCCGGCCTGTCATCAGGACCGCGTACACGTCCGGGTTGGAGATCGACTTCTTGGCGTCCGCCACGACGGGGGAGTTCCACCATTCCGGGCCGGGTTTGTCTGGGACGCAGGGCTCCGACAGAGAACCGGGACTCGACCACCATTTGCCCTTGTCGCCAGACGGCTCAGGGCTCCGGAACAAGGTCCCATCGAAGTCGAAGATATGGAGTTTACCCTTTGACACCATCTACTGCCTCGCCAGCCACTTGGCGGCCACCCGCTTCGATCGGAGGGCCTGCCGGACCTTCTCCTCCAGACGGGGGCCGCTGGCTGCCAACGCCGGATCGGCCAAGATCGCCTCTTGAGCGGCGAGGGTAATGACCTGGATATCCCTGCCTTCAAGTCCGAACTCCTGGATGAGCTTCGGCATGTTGAAGACCTTGCCAGGATTCTTGAGGATGTCGATGAACGTGTCGGCCTCGGCCGGGGTCATGTTGACGGTCAGATCCCGAACCCTCTCCGTGTGCTCGGGCCTCAGGAACCGGAGCTTGTTGCCGACGGGCAGCCCGAGATCCATGAGGTCGAAGAGGAATTGAACCTTCGCCTCGGACTGAGCCCAGTTGCCGAGGGCCTGCCGGAAGGACTTGTCCTTCTTGGCGATGTCCTTGATCACGTCGAGGAGCCCCAGCCGCTTCATCTCCAACAGGGCTTTCTTTCCTGTCGGCTCCCGGAGGAAGACGTTGATGAGCATGTTGCTGAGATGACTGGAGGGAACCCTCCAGAGCTTCTGGGCGTTCCGTTTGATCGCCTTCTCCAAGTCAGGAGGGATCTTGAACCCGTACTTGATCGTAAATTTCACGGCCCGGATGAGCCTGCTTGGATCATCGGAGAAGACGGTGTCGGGATCCCGAGGACACCGCATCACCCCTTGCTGGAGGTCTCTCAGGCCACATCCGGTGAGGTCAATTATCGGGGCTCGATCCGGACCGGAGGCGAGATCCTTGAGCTTCCAGAGCAACGTGTTGAACGAGAATTCCCTTCTCAGGGTATCTTCTTCGATGGTAGCTGGAACCACCTTGTCGGGCTTGTAGCCGCCCTCGCCGTAGCTCTCCTTGCGGGCATTGGCGATCTCGATATCCTCGCCCTTCAACGACGACCCGTCGAGGGTCCAGTCCCCCACGACGTGCAGGAGGGCTACACCGTACTGGTTCGTCACCAGATTGGTCTTGGCAGGAATGGCCTTGGCGACCTGTTTGGCGAACCACTCGGAGTCCTTGCCCCTGAGCGCCACAGAGTCGATAACGACGTCGATGTCCTTGATCGGAACCCCTAGGACGAAATTCCGGACGGCCCCTCCAACAACGTAGATGTGTTTTCCCACCCCGAGGCGATTCGCCACCTGGGAGAGGAACTTCATCAGGGCATTACTGGCTTTGGGATCCACAGCGTCCTCTAGTCAAGGGGGCCGATAGAAGCGAAACCGGAATGAGGGATCAACCGGAACGTCGGGCGAGCCACCGAGACGCCACCCGGGAAGCCAGATCGGGCCGGGGAACGAGTTTCGCACCGTTGAGATCCACGACATCCTTATCAATCAGGTCATCGAAGTTGTCGATCGTGAGGTCATCCAGCTCCTCGACCGAGAGCTTGTCGGAGCCGTCCCCGTCAAAGTAGACCTTCACCTCGCGACTCGCACCCCAGCCACCGAGGATGCTCATCGCCTTCATCACCTTCTCCAGTTGGGAGAAGGCTTCCCCATGCCCCGTGACCGTGTAGGTGCGGGTCTCTTCATCGTTGTAGCCTGTACGTGACATGGGGCCTACCCGAACAGGACTTTCTCTAGTACGTCGAAATCTCTGGAGGTGAAACCCGCCAGCGGCCCTTCCGGGTGCTTGCGAACGTCTTTGAAATTCGATTCTACTTGCTCGAAGAAAAACCCCGAAGACGAGCCTGCCTGATCCATCTTCTTGAGGAACTCCTTAACGTACTTCGAGACCTTCGGGTTGTTGGCCTTCTGAGCACGTTCGAGGATTTGCTTCTGGTGGGGATTTTTGGAGCCGAGTCTCATGGACGCCCCCCTACAGTATTGGGACTGCTCATGCTGTTTGCAGTATTGGTGTTTGAATGTGGGGGTTTGCGTATCCCACCACTTGCTTGCACCGTGGGGCGGATCGGCAGGAGGCTGCGGGGCACCCGGTTTGGGCTTGTAGTTGACGATAGCCAACGTAGGGTTCTTGGCCTTGTACGTCTTCTTGGAAGCCGGGCCTGCGTAACCATCATCTTTCGGATGTCCTAGGTAGAACGACTCCGCTTTGATCCCCTTGTGCTTCGCCAGGGCATTCTGAACGGCATCCGCGTTGGGTTTGCTGTCGTCGTGGAACTCCACGTCATCGTAGCCGCCCTCGTCGATTGCCTTGTCCATCCACGCGCCCTTGGCCTTTGGGTCGCCATTGGCGAGGGCCACCACATCCACCCCCTCTACTCCATTGTCCTTGAGGAAATCTGTGACGGCAGTATCGCAACCCTTCGGACGGGCGGTGAGAATGACGACCTTGTGCCCGGCCTTCAAGCTCTCTTTCAAGTGCTCGAAGTTCTTCTTGATGATGCGAGGGCGAAGGACGTCGTTGGCACCACCAAAGTCCAACTTGTCACCTTCACTGGGCAGGTAGTAGGTGAAAGCCGAGTTGCTCATGGCGATTTTTTCACCATCGGGCTTCTGCACCACCACATCCCCGTCGGAAGAGACAAGGGTATCGTCGAAATCGAAAACCCGGAGGACTTTGGACTTGGCGTACCTCAGAATGACCTGACGCAGGTATCGAGATGCGATCCGTGACGGGTTTGCCCCAGTTCGGGATGGCCGCTTTTTCATGTTGGTCCCTAACGAGGATGACCGATAGCCCGGAAAACGCATGATGTGGTCTTGCCCCCGTCCCCCCCAAACGTAGTCCCCAAGGCCCCAGACCTCGATCTGGTCGAATTCCCACGAGCCGCTTGGGACTTTGCCGGTGAAGTCCTCATCTGGCCCGAGATATCCGAGAGTGGCGTGGGGCCGATAGACGTAGGGGAATGAGTCCTTGATTGGGAAACCGGCAGCCTGGAGCGCCCGAAGAACCCGATTCCGGAACCGGGCCATGTCCTGATTGAACAGGACTCGCAAGACCGCGACCCGGCCGTCGTTGGGCGAGTCGAAATACTCCGGACGGTCGAGGGTCGCCCTGACGGGGGAACGCAGCCCGGGGTCCTTGAAAACCTCACGGAGCACGTCGAGGAACTCGCCCTCTCGACCCGGAGGAACGTCGCCGACGAAGAAGAACGTGGTGTGCGGGGGGCTGTTGTCCTTGGGTGCGAGGCTAGGAAACTGGTTGCCTAGCTCCGGCGGGAGGGGGATGAAAAGCCCTACATACTTCTTGGTCATCAGATGCCTCAGTAGCGACTCTCACCCTCCGCAGGGGGAGGCGTGTATTTGAGCCCCATCGCCTTCGCCGCCCGTTCGATGATGTCCGTCTGCTCGGCCATAGCGTTGCCTGCGCCGCTGTACGCCGATCGGAGGATCTCGTTGAACAGGGAATCGTTGACCGTCAGCATGTCCTTTTCGAGCTTCTCCCTCGTCGTCATCGGATCGATGTTGAGCAGATCGAGGATCACGTCGATGTCGAGGCTGCCCTTCTGATAGAGGTTGAAGAGGGCATCGAATGTCTCTTGGTTATCCCGCAAGGCGAGCCGGGTAAACGAGAGTCGCGGGAAAATGACTTCGAGATTTCCATCCTCGTCCTCCTCCACGAAGCCCATCCTGGCGCACATTGGCTTGAAGATGTAGTCCTCGACGAAGTCTTGGAGAACCTCGCGGAGCAACATGAACCGGGTGTTGATTACCTCCAGGTGGATCCGGTCGCCGCTGTAGGAGGACTCGCCGGATAAAAGGCTCTCGGTCATGCCCAGACCGGCGTAAAGCTGCTTGTTCGTTTGCTCGTAGACCCAATCCCAGTTGGGAAGACGCTGTTCCGCCCCCATCTCCTCCCAGTGAACCTCGAAATTCGAGATGATCGAGTAGTCCGGATCCTGGAGGGCGATATCGACTTGCTCGCGCAAATCCTCTGTTTGCGCATCGTCCATGTCCTCCGCCCAGATGAGCCGGAACGGCGTCATGTGCCGGGAGGCGATGCTGGTGAGGGCTTGCCGAACCTTGTCGCGAAACACCAACGTCCGGAGACATCGCTGGAGAAGACTCTTGCCTCGCGGCTCGTAATCCGACTTCTTCCGGGCCATGTGATAGCAGAAGCTCCCGGCGTCGGGGTCGGTGTTCAGTGGGAGGTTCTGCCCGAGAAGCACCGAACTGACGATCTCCCGAGGCATCGAATCGACAACTTGGATGGCTCTCAGATCACCCTGCTGGGCTTTGTTGACGATCGCCTTCGTCTTGGAGTCGACGACCAGTTCGAGGAGCTTCGCATCTGTGAACGGGAAAGACTCCATGTGGACTTGCTCGGGTGGGAGAACCCGAACGGCTGTCCAGCCCTTGTAGTTCCTCTTGAGCCATTTGACGGCCCTCTCATCAGCATCCTCGTACTCGACCCACTTTTCTTCGGTGGTGCCGTCTGCTTTGACCTCCCGGTAAGCGTAAGACCGGACATCATCTGGCATGTCCGGCGACGTGTCCTCTGCGAAGATGAAGGCTTCACCGATGAGGTTAAAGTCGTGGACGATTGAGATAAGCCTGTGAAGTAGGCCGACCCGCCGGGCCCACTTCTGGCAGAACCTCATGGCCTGAACCGCGATCTCGCGGTTCTTGGCCTCCGGCATCCGGAGACGGATCTTCGAAAGAGGTAGCTCGGAGTTGAGGTCGATGGCCTGCCCGATGAACTCATCGTGGTCGTAGAAGAACCTGTAAAAGTTCCTCTGCTCATCGATGGTCTGCGGAAGCTCCAGGAAATCGGTGGAAAGCTCAGGAGAGTAGAAGTTACCCCCGGAACCAAGAGTTACCCCTCCGGCCTGCGGGAATGCGGTCTTCATCCGCATGTTTGCGGTGACAATCTTGCCCGGCTTCCCGACCCTCACGTTTGGCCTGGGCGGGATCGAGGCCACCTTCACGACATCTGCGGGATTATTGTTCCGAGCCATCCTGTTCCCTCATCTTATCCAGGGCCTCTCGGACACGCCCCTCCGGGGTTACCCGCTCCTTTGCGACCTTCCGTTGGGCTCGCTTCTGCCCTCTCTCGGATTCCCGCTGTCGCTGGACTTCGATCTCCCTCACCGCCTCGGGTACGAGATCCGGATCCTCCCGGTCGTAGCCTGGGGTGAGATACCCCACCTGATCCAAGAGGGCCCTGATTTGCCGCAGCGTGTGCTGGGCAGCCTGGGCACGTTGGGACTCAACCTGAAGTGCCATGTCACGGCTCCGGGACACCCGGAGACACACGTCTTGGGCTCTCGACACATAGCGGACAGCCATGGCGATTTCACGGTGCAGATCCCGGTCGATAGCCGACCGGGCGAGTCTGGCTCGCATCCTAGCCATCTGCCTTCCACGATTCCTTCTTGGTCAGCAGGTCCAGCTTGTAGGCTCGTTTGATGATCCGCTTGAGCAAATGGATATCCTGGGGAGAACCCTTGTAAACCCGTTCCCACGATCCCCCGAGCCGCCGAAACGCCTCCGACAGCATCGTGAACTCGCTAGGGCGGCTTTCCACCTTACCGCCGAGGACGATGGCTACGACCTTTTTGATGTAGCGGTGATCCGCTCTCACCGGACTATCCACGGTCATCGCCGTCATTTACCCTTACCTCCGCCCGAGAATGTGGCCCCGGTTCAGTACGGAACGCTGACGCGAGGGGTGGGAGCCCGTACGTCGGGCATTGATACTTGCCTTGGCAGCGTTCCGACGATCGCCTTGCAACGAGGGGCGTGCTGTTACCTGCGTCCCAGCCGCTCGGGAGATGTACTTGGGTTTAGCCATGTGTTGACTAGCTAGCCACACCATACGAACTAGGGCATCCGAACGGTCATCATGCTTCCCCTCGACATTGGGGGCCTCGACAAGGGTGATGTACTTGCTGATCACCTGGGCTTGTAGCTCCAAAAGCTCCCGGACGTAACCGCAATGAGACTTCCCATCCGGAATCGGATGGTCGTACAGGGCCAAACGCTTGTCGAACATCATGTCCTTGAAGTTCTGGAAAATCTGGCTGTTGTGGTTTCTCGTCAGGTGCTCCGAAACGAGCTGCCGGAGCCCTTTTTTGGCTAGGGCTTGCTCGAAGGGGATACCCACGTACCTGTCAAACATCCCGGCCGCTAGATAGAACTTTCTGGAGAGTTGGAAAACCCAGTCCGCGATCTCGTCGAAATCCAGGCGGTCGTATCCCTCGAAGCGCCCTTCCCCAGCCTTGATTTGGTCCACCAAATCAACCACGACGATCTTATCCCCTCCCCGCTCCTCCAAGTGCCCGATGGCGACCGCTGTTGCGTCCCCCACCATGCCCACGTCGATCCCGATGAAGTGTGGGCGACGGGCCGGAGCAGCATCCACAGGGCGGGCGACGGGGTCGATGCAGGCTTCGAGGTCGGAGGCACGCTCAATCCAGCCCCGCGTCCGGTCGGTGAATTCGGCACCGAACTCGGTGAAGAACACCGTTTGGTCTTTGAGGTAGAACTTCTCAAACTCGTTCGCCGGGATGGTCGGGTTTACCTCCCATGTGGGGGCTTGGATCGCGAGCATGTCTTGGCTCACATCCGCACCCCGCATTGCGATCTCGTAGAGGGCGTAGAACTGGCCCTGCCTTCCCAAGGGGGAGCTGATATTGATGATCTTGCCCTCAACAGGGCCGGTAGGAACCTGGGGTTGTTTGGGATCTTTGGGGGAGAAAGCGGCCTTACTGGGCGTGATGGCGTTGTAGACCAGCTCGGCAGAGGACTGTCCCTCATCGACGAAGTGGGCCAGCTCGTCGAGGATGATGATCATGTTGCCAGGACCACGGAGCCCCTTGGCAACGCAGGCGTGAAAACTCACGAAAATCGACGCCCGCGATGTGTCTACCTCATTGAATCGCCCGTACCTCTGGATGTCGTAGGGCGTCTGGAGCTTGGCAAAACTCTGGGTGGAATTCGCCATGTATTGCGAGAAAAAAGCGCAATCCATGAAATACCCTGATACGTTGGTATAGAGGAGTCCCGCTTGTTTCTTGTCCGTTGCGACGCTGGCGATGCCGATTTCGTTCGTGGTGGGAAGCCCGTAGTATTTTTGCGGACAATTTTTCAGGAGGAGCTTGTAGGTCTCGTAGGCGGCGACAACGGAGGCCAGCATCGTCTTGCCGGACCTGCGCCCGATGCTCAAAACAAGCTCGTGCCGTTCATCACCGGGAGTGATTTCCCGGACGTTGGAACGTCCTTCATCAAACAAAAAGCGGACATAGTCCGCCTCGGTCAGACTTCGAAAGTTCTGCCGTCGCCAATCCGAGAGGATTACGGTCGGGTCAATGTCATCTAGGGCAATACCGTAGAACGCCTTGAGAATAACCCTTTGGGCCGGGAAAAGGTTGATACCCAGGCCCCAGTCCGACTCCGCGAACGTGATGATGTCCACGGCGGAGAGCGGAGAATTGCCGGAGTTCGCTTTCCCGATAGCCTGGGCGATGTTGGCAAGGCCCACAGGGTCACACCAGCTTCTTCATCCGGTGCTTCGCTTCGGCCTTCCACTCGTCATCGATCATCTGGGAAAACTTGGCGAAAACGGTCTCGATCATCTCGGGGCGGGCTTTGGAAGCTGCCATAGCCTCCTTGAACGTCTCCATGGTGTAGCCGAACACCGCCTCGAATGCTGAAGAGTCCAGGTCTATCCCTCGGGATGTGACTTGCTCTCTTCGCTTGAGCCACGTCTCCCCCAACGCCTTCATCGCAAGAATGCGGCGGTGGGACAGGGTCCCCGTGTCCTTGCCGTTCCGTTCGGCCTCCATGCGGTCGAAGGCCAGAGAGGCGGCTTCCTCGCTCATTCCGACCATGATGTGTTGAAGCACGTCCGGAGACTCGGGGTCATCCCGGGCAATCTTCCGAAGAGGATCCTCATCAAGGTATTCCCCCTTACGGCGGAGGATCTCCTTGATCGTAGCGTTGGCAGGTTCGATGACGACGGCCTTCCGACGACCCGGACTGGATTTCATCACGATGGGGGTTCCATCGTCCTTGGTGAGAATCTGATCCGTATCGGCCAGGTCTTCGATGGCCCTGTAATGGATTTCCCCCGTCGTTGTCTTGACCTTGATACGAGCCGCACCCTCCGGGAGTTTGCTGAGTAGAACGGCCCGATCTTGCCGGTCTTTGAAACCTCTTCGTGGCATACTTTCACCTAGTGTGTGAGAATTGGAGCCCCCAGGGCTGGCGTCCCGTGTGAGAGGAAACCATCGGAGGGGGTTAGAACCAGATTCTCGATCGTACCGCAGTGACGCACGTAGAATGGAATAGCGGCATTCACATCACTCACGTAGTTCACTGTGATCACAGCCCCCAGAACAGAAACGGTGTATCCCGGAAGCCGGGCGATCACCGCTGCCAGATTGGTCGCCGTGGTCCCGAGGTCCACGCCCGGCAGGTAGTGGAGCCCGCTGATGATCTCGATTTCACGGCCATCATCCGTCGTCGCATTGGGCTTCGGGAAATCCTGTCGATCCTCGCCCAAGGTCAGCACACATCGGCCCGTCGAGAAATCGAGGTCCAACACCTCGATTGTGCCGGTTTGGGTGGTGTAGCCCGCAGAGACCGCCCCGAAAACGGTCGGCTCGCCCGTCACCCAACCCGGTCCTGCCGTGTCGGTCGTGCGAAGTTGTGGGGGGTTACCTACGGGGATGTTGTTCAGGCTGGGATCGGTGCCATGGGGATAACTCCCGATCAACATCCTGAAATCGTTTTCGTACACCCGCTTCGTCATGGTTCACTCCTCGACAAGCACCGGGCCCCACTGGGCCACGAGCGGGACGACGATCAGGTGTTGCTTGAGCAGGTACGTGTGAGACTCGTGTTTGTCCGCTAACCCCTGAATGAAATTCTCCATCCCTGGTGTCATATCCTCGGACTCCAGTACGTCGGAGAGGTGTCTCAGGAAACGCTCTTCAGCTTCCAAGGCCGCTGGGATGGGCTCGCCGGTTTTCTGCGCCGCTCGGATAAACCATGCGGTCCCGGCCACACAATCAACCGGGGAAACCATCTCGTTCCCGAATGCCCCGACGAGCTTCTCCGCGAAGGCGTCGATTTCTTCGACCGTGTTACCGTAGAGGCGCTCGAACAGCAGGTGCTCTTGGAACGCCGTGTTGCCGCTGGCTTGCCAGTGAGCCGCACGGTGACACCAGTCCAACGCACGAAGCTCGCAAAAGAGACTGTGCAGGCTACTCATGTGTGCATCTCCCCGAACAGGATTTCTCCCAGATTCTCAGTGGACGCCGCCTCATTCAACTCGATGTCCTCAAAGGGGTCATTGAGGTCGAACTCGGAAGCATTGAAGTAGGACGCCGTGATCTCCCCGTCAGACGCCTTGGACGCAGCCAGCATCTTCCGCTGGTACGCCTTCGGGTTTTTGATTGGAGGCTCCGAGGCCAGCATTTTCCGGTACAGCTTGCACCGGCTCTCCGAGGCATGGATGCACCCCGCACAGCGGTCCGCCGCCAGGACGTACTTCAAGCCGTTCGTGCGGTGTTTCAGAGCCCCTTCATCGCAGCCTGATGTCCCCGTCGGGGACATATAGGCTTCGGCATCGACGTAGAGGTGACCCGAGAGTCCCTCGTGCTCACTGCGGAGAACCCGGAGGATTTTCTTCGTCGCTTTGCGGACGGGCTGGGCGAACTTAGCCTGGAGCATGGCATCCAGGTCGGCACCAACCATGCCCTCGGTCATCTGCTGTCGGGCGAACTTGGCAACCCGCTCCGCCTGTTTCGGGCTCAGAGCCGGTTTTCCCGCTGATCGGCGGCCGGATGCCATCTTGTAGACGGGGCCTGTATAGGTCGCCGCCGTTTTCACCTCGGGGAGTGCATCGGGCTCGGTCGCCTTCAGCTTCGCCGCTGCCGCCGCCGCCCCGAACTTCGTCTTGATCAACGCCGCCAGCTTGGAGGGTTCTCCCCCCTGCTTCTTCGCCCAGCGGAGCACCGCCGGGATGTTATCTGGCGGCACACCGGCCTTCTTGGCGATAGCGATGAGCCGCTTATCCGTTTCCGCAAAGTCTTTGGCCGGAGCAGGTCGCCGTGCGTAGGCTTTTTTGAAGGCAGTGCCCCGGTAAATCGCGACACTAGGGGCCTCCACTTGCGCCCCAGCCGATTTTTCTCGCTGCGCTGCCACCGCGGCGGCCAGCTTGTAGAGTTCTCCGAGAGGCCGACTCTGGGCCGTCAGACGGGCCGCCTCTTCCTTGGTCATCAGGCCGCCTTGCACCATCTTGGCGACGTGACGACGGAACTGCCGGAACCGATGGTTTTCCAGCGCACCTTGCTCTTTATCGGCTTGGGTTTCGGCCGTTTTGAGAGCTGACCACGCTGCCTTCCGCGTGACCCTGGCCACCTCGGGGATTTGGAGCGTGCCTGTCCCCGCATAGGCGGATTGCCGCCCTGAAGCCGTAATCAGTTGAGCGCCTGTTTGGAGAAGCATCTCCGGAGATGCCTTGGACGCATGGAGTTTGAGGGCATCCCCCCTACCGAGCAAACCCGCACGAACCCACTTGGCGATCCGAACCAGAGCCTTCCTACGCTGGGATGCCGTCCGTTTTTCTGCCAAGTCGACAACTTGGCGTTCGGGGGAGGGGGCACTCGCAAACGCCTTCTTTGCTACCTCGTCAGTCACCCGATCCGCAGGCTTGACCTCGATCGGTTTCACGGACATCGGAGCCGGAGCTTCGGCGGGACCTGCCAAAAAGGCCGCCCGGAGAGCATTTCGGGGGTTCCCACTACTGGCTACTCGATAACCCGCCGCCGAGAGCAGGGGACGGTAGTGCCTCAGAGCCGCCTTCCAGGGCACCTCAGAGACCGCCTTCATCTTGAGCTTGTCGGCCACGGCAGCGTCATCTGTGACGACGTAGCGGGCGGTCTTGGCCGCTCTACGAAGCTCCTTGACCCACTTGCCGTTTTTGATGCCGGGGAAAGCTGCGGCACGGATGAATACCGTCCCGGCCAGTCCGTGCTCGGCCTCGATCCGGGTCATCGCTTTCTTGACCCTGGGGGCTTGGGCCCCGAGCATGTGAGCCACCTCGGACTTGATCTCCGAGATGGGGTGCCCAAACGTGGAACGTCGCATCGCCCGGAAAAGGATTTCCCTAGTATCCTCGGCGGTCTTGTTCCCGGGGAGCCCGGATCGGGGGCCGCTTGAAATGGCCTTCTCGTATCTGGCGATCTCCCGTTCTTTGATGCCGGGCACCAGTTCGAGCCCCGTCGTCTGTTTGCCCGAGCCCCATGCTTCAACGAGTTCGGGGATGGCGTTGTTGGCGTTCTCGGCTTCGGGGTGAAGTCCTTTTGGGAGACGGGAAGGGTCTTGCTCCTGAGTAGGGTCGAGCCAGGAAAGATCAACGAGCGACGCAGCTTCCCGGGTGGCCTTGTCCAGATGAAGCGCCCCCTCCTCCTCGGAAAGCATGGAGGATAGATCGAAACCCCACAGGTCTTCGGTGATTTTGTCTGCGGGAACAGAAGCCTCCTTGGGGTCGGTCACCAAACCCTCTGGGAGTCCCGAGAGACCACGAACGGAAGGCAGTCGGGCAGACATCAGGACACCCTCGTTCATCGTGCCGTCGAAAGTGTAGCCGTCGAGTCCGTAGTTCGACCCTTCCGTGAACGTGAATTCATCCGCCGGGAAATCTGATGATCCGATGTGATCCGCCCAATCCGTATCGGCCTTTTTCGTCTTGGTCATTGTCGTTCACCCTTACTGAGATACCGGGAGGTTACCCGTCTGATCAATTGGGTATCCGCCGCTGTCTTCCGTCGAGCGGTCTTCGAGGAACCCGCTTCCTCGTCCTCGTCCTCTTCAGCTTCTTCCTCTTCCGCCCACTCCTCCGGATTTTCGCGGATCTCCTCAACCCCCTCCATGATCTCCTGGACCTCTTGGCGCTCCCGGGGGTCTTGTTCCTCGATCGCGGGGTTCCAGTGAGGGGCGTTGATCTCGTCGTAGAGCGTGTCGGAAAGGGCGGACAAAGCCTCCACGATGTTCATGTAGGATCGTCTCATGTCCGCGATTTTTTGGATGTATCCTCGGCCGCCGAGGCTGCCATCCGGGGACACGGTTGCCGACTTCACCTTCGTAAACGTGTTGTAGGCGGATAGCGAATGTCCCATCGCCATCAACGTCGCCCGAAGCGCCCGAGCCAAGGGCTTGAGGTTAGCCGGATTGAACCTGTACTCAGGAGCGATCTCACGCTTCGTCGGGCCAGGGGAACCCCAACCCCACTGTTTCTCGTCGCCGCCACGGTCTTTGATGAACCGGACTTCACCAGCCGTCTTGACCCTTTTGGTGGCGAGAAACCGCTTTGCGATGCGAGATGCGTCTTGATCTGCGGACATAGATGGCCCTCCGGCCTACACATGGGAGGAATATAGACGGACTATGGGGACGGGGGCTCCGGGAAAAGTCGGGTAACCCTATGAACCATGTATTTTGGGGAAAGTCTCTCAGACCTTGAGCGGTTTCCCTGTATCGTCGAAAAGGCGCTCGATGACGTACTGGCCACCTTCCTCCCGGAAAGCCCAGAGATCCTGTGTCGCCCGGTGAACAAGCTCATCATCCCGGCTGGTAGAAGAGAACATCCCGGACAGGTCTCCAAGACTCCCGGCGGCCATCCGAACAACGGACGCCACCCGTGACTTCTTCGACGCCAGTCGGAGGTGCTCCGCCAAAATGGGACGAAACTTCCCATCGTCCCAGAGCACAAACGCCCGACCTTCCCGGTGGGTGAGATGGCCTTCGGCGGTCTTCACCTTGATGACAGTGCCTTCCATTTTGCCACTGGGGACGTCGTCGTAGGTCAGGACAGATCCCAGGTCGGCCACGAACTTCACCCGAGTCCCCGAGTTCTGGGGCAATGGAAGTGTCTTGGCTGCCCGACCCTTGTCGGTCAGAGCCCGCATCGAGGTCGAACGGGGGCCTTCGATTGTCCGTTCCTGGAGTACGGTGTCGATAGCGGAATCCACCGTAAAAGCGGTTCGCATCTCCTCCCAGAACGTGTCGGGCGTCTCCGCCGCTGCTTTCTCCCAGAACTTGCTCATGTCATCCTCACATCCGACGGTTCACCGACCACTCCACGTCGAGCGTCTGCGCCGCCGCAAAGTTGATCGTGAAACCGCTAGCGGTTTTCGCCGTGAACCACGGGACTTCCCCTCCGACCGGGCCCGCATTGGGCGTGAGGGAGATGTGGTAGTCATCATCCGACTGGGCTGGGCTGAACGTCACCACTTGGCTCGTGCTGGCAGCGAACGTCTCGACCCCTCGCAAGAAAGGCTGATCCAGGGTCGCGGTCGGCCCCGTCACCGTCATCACCGAGGAGGAGAGAAGCGTAGCTGCCGTCGTCCCGTTGAGTACGAGACCACCCAGGGCCGACCCTTGGGCGACCACACTCTGATCACCATTTACGGTGAGATCCGCGCCTCCCGTGCAACCCGTGATCTGGAGTGATCCCGCCCCATTCAACGTGGACTGCAACGGCGGAGAGAGCGACGACGACGCCCCCAGTCCGGGACACCCGTTGATGTTGTAAGACGATCCAACGACCGACGGGAGGACCCCGGAGGAATCGTAGTCGAGTTGACAGCCAGGGACACCCAAGACACCACCTAGGAAAACCCCAGCGCAGTTAGTAGCGTACACGAGGGCCGTCGCGTCACTTTCGGCCATCGACCCGCCCCGTACCGTCAGATAGTCCATCGACGATGCCCAGATGGGTCGGTTGCTGCCAGCGGACGTGGCCTTCAAATCGCAATCGAGCAGAAGGATGCCACCCTCCCCGACCGTCGAGCCCGCCCCCCCGGACACACGGACGACCGCATACGCACTGTGGGCATTCGTGATGGTCATGCCTTGGATGACCACGTTCTTCGGGATGGTGCCCAGGCCCGCCTGGATGATGACGGTGTGGTAAGCCCCAGGGCCGTCCGGTGTCGCCTCGGCCTCGGACTGGAGAATCGCCCCCATCCCGACGATGGTCACGCCATCCCTGACAATGTTGACCGTCTCCTGATAGACCCCGGGGCCTACCAGGACGGTCCAGGGCTCCGTCGGACCGGCGGTTGCGGGGATGACGTCCAGGGCCGCCTGGATGCTCGTATAGGTGGCCCCAAGGCCCCCTGCGCCGACCGTGAGGAATCGGTCAAGGGTCATGCCCGCCAACTGCTTGAACAGGATACCGCCCGTGACGGTGCCATCCTTGAAGCCCAGATCGCCGCCCGTCTGGGAGATGACAATCGGCAGAGCCGCAGAGGGGTCGATCTGGATCTGGTCGGCTTTGATGGGATCTTGTGTCATTACCCGCTACCCCACGAACACGTCGTAGCCGACGGTCTCACTCTCGGCCGCAGCCATCGAGTAGTTGATGACGACGGAAAACCCCGTCTTCGTCTGATTGGTCACCTTGGCGCTGAAGAAATTCGAGGGCGTCAGCACCACATGGTAAGCCGCCGTCGTCATCGCTTGGGTGAAAGTCACCGTCTTGGTCCCGGCGTCGGCCGCCGTGAACGTCAGGAGCCCGCTGGTCGTGCTCGCCTGTTGGGTAGCGACCAGGATGACGTAGGGCACCAGGATGGGCGTCAGGACGGTGCCGTAGGTGTACGGAGCCACCGCCTCGAAGGAAATGGTGGTCTTGCTGTCCGTGTACAGGTAGGTGCCGTCAGGGGTCGTATAGACCACCCGGTAGTTCGTATTGTTGACCACGCCAGCAGGAATCGCCCCGGCGACCGAGGTGACCCCGTTGAACGAAAGAGTGCCGGTCTCGACCTGAGTTTCCGTGGATGTCTGTTGGACGACGCTCTCAGCCGTCCGCATGTCGTTTATCACGCTCTGTGGGACGCCGGTCACCGGATCCCGGATGAGCCCGAGGGGGGTGCGGACATTGCGAATCGAAATCTGCCCGAGGGCATCCACGGCAACGTCGAAGTAGTAGTTCAGGCCGCCGGATGACGACGAGAACGTGGTGAGACTGAGGACTTGAGACAGCGCCATGTCAGCCTACTTTAGAACTCTCTGCCGGTATCTCCGGTTGTAGTCGTTTTTGCTCAAGTTGGTGCCACCGAGTTCCCGCTTGACGTAGCACCGCTTATCCTCATCACCTGTGTCGGTATAGCAGTTTCCCGGACCCCTATTTGTCGGGGGTTCGAGCCTGAACTGCGTAGTCGTGTACGGGGGACCGTACACCTGACCCCTGTTCCACCCCCTCCCGGCTTCGTGGTCGTTGCTTTCAGCGGCCTCTCGAAGCAGGGGGACAATGTGCTTGCGAAGTTTCGGCTTCTCACACGCCAGACGGATGAGCTTCTGGCGGAGAACCTGCTCTGAGAAAAGGTCGTCGCCTTTTTGTGGACGCTGGTTGCCCATCACCAGACCCCCGAAGTTTCATAGCCCCGATCTTCGAACCAGTCCTTTAACACCAGAATGGCCGACCTGTCACGAGACCACAGGGCGAGGGAATCCCCCTTGTTCTGTATCCCGAGGTCATGGATCGTAGGGACACCCCGAACGGCCACTTTGCCATCTCGAAACGACCGCAGCATCCCCGGGATGCTGCGGAGTTCAAAAACATTCGCAAGTACCTCGAAACGGTACTCGGCTTGTGCCGTGCGTTGGAGCCACTTCGCGGCGACGCGCTTCGCCATGACCACCCGGCATTCCCCATTGACTGGTTCCTGCATCCTTACCGAAGGCGGGGGATAGACGGAATACCGTAGGCAGGCATCAGGCCAGGTAATGCGTGACCAACCGCTCGCCCACCGGACGCTGGACTTCGCGGAGAATGTTCAGGTTCTCTTGGATCCGGTCGAACAAAGCCACATACTGGGCAAGTTTGGGGTTATCATGCATCCGTCTGAGAGACCGTATGAAGCGATGCCGGACGAGCCCCTGGCTGACTCCGAGCCGTTTGGCGACCTCAGACTGACAGGTGGTTTTCCACATCAGGACCATGATCTGCACATCGAGGGGATCGGAAAGAAACCCCACAAGGTCTTGTTCGAGTTGGAAAACCTCGATGTGAGGGAGCCCCAATAGGAACTGGATCCGAGCTGTCGCCCGTTGGAGGCGGTAGCAAACGGTTGGCTGGGAAACGCCGAAGATGCGAGCGATGTCCGTCTGTTTGAGCTGGCGGAAGAAGTACAGGTCGACGAAATCAGCTTCTCTGGGCGGGAGATCCTCTAACACATCCCGTACCCGTTTGACTTTTTCTTGAGCTTCGTCTGTGGGTTCTTCAAAGATCGAATCCATGAAAGACATTCCGTCTTCAAGACAGAAACGAGTTTCAATCTCGTTGGGATCCAACATTTGATGCCCCGACCATGCGGAGTTTCCCCCTGAATTCATGGTGCCTCCGGGAAAAGCAGCGCAAGAAGTCGAGGAGGGCGAGGAGGGCGAGGAGCACAAGAAGGAGCTATGGACTAGACTACACGTACATACCACGTTTACGTGGAGTGTGTCGCTAGTGTTTTTCCGCCTCCAGAAATACGCGGGGGATCGTCAGGATCAACTCAAGAGAACGAAGATGGATTTCAACGATCGCCTGATCCCCTTCGATGTCTAGGACAAGACCCTGGAGGGTCTTGTAAGGACCCTCAAGAACCCGTACTTCTGCGCCCACCTCGATGTCAGACGACACCAGGGCCCGAAGCTGTTCCCTCATCTCCTCAATATGGACATCAGAAATGACACTGAGAACGCGGAGATTGTGTGGACCGGCCTTGGTGTGGATGATGGAAGCAATATAGGGTCTCCGCTCTAATGCGAAGTATTGCGTTTCGGAAAGACCGGAACCCACGAACACGTACCCCTCCATGAGGTGCAGAGTGATCGTCCGGGTACCTTTAGAGTACGTGGTCGCAGGGATAAAGAGAGGGAAATCGCTATCGACACCCAAATCGGATCTCAGGGTTGTCTCTAAGGAGCCGTCTTCTATCTTTTGTTCCCCGGCACGGTTTAGCTCAAGTGCTATCCACGTTTGGGCGTCTCGTTGATCCAAGTGCGCCCTCGTTCAGTTCGTTGACTCGGAGAGCAAGGAGCCAGCAAAAATCTCCCACGCCGATCTCAAGTGAATCCACGAGCCTAGCTGCTTTCGACGGAGCCGGGCCTCTGCGCTTCTTGGCGGCGTCCGGGAAATTGAACTCACTGTCTTCATAACCGGCGTGATCCAATGTACCACTCGGAATCGGAATTTGAGCGGCAACCGGAGGTGCGGCTGACGGGACAATAGCAGAAACAGGGGGGGCCTGTCTCGGAAAGATGCCAGGAGGAGCAAGGGGGGCGATGGCCTGACCAGAAGCCAGCCGAGCGTGCATCTGGAGGATGTCCAGTTTGATAGCCCCGCCCGAAGGCTTGGCAGGCCGCTCAGAGAATTTGACCGCCACCCCCAACAGGTTCTCACCGTGCTTGGCGGATAAGGATTTCAACCTGTCCACATCCCAGAAGGACTCCGCCCGTGCGGCCCCGAAACCCATCTGATAAGCCAGCATCGCTATCTCAGAGAGCTTCTCGTAGCATGTCGCTGGCGAACGGCGCTCCAAGAGGGCCTGGAGTGGCTCCATGGCTAGCGATAGGTCGGTACCCAGGTTCTCCAGGATCTCCAAATAGAACCTGTTGAGGTCGAGATGCAGGTAGGAGGAGACATTCTCTTGATCCACAGGACCAAGCATGGAGATACCCTCTAGCGCCTTGATGGCATCTCGGATATGGCACTCGGTGATCTCAGCAATCAAGGGGAGCACTACGGGGTCGTATGGGATCCCCTCTTTCTCACAAATCCGGGTCAAGAGAACGGCGATCTGCGCGGGGGGCACGGGCCGCACTACGAAAACAGGGGCGCAACGAGAGAAGATCGTCTCTCGCATTTTCTCAGCCTCGGTCGTACAGAAAATGCAGACCAGTTGCTTGTCCTCGGTCCCCTGGACCGTCTCCTCCAAGGGCTTGAGCATCGCATCCAGGGCATTCGGCGTGAGCTGGTGAGCCTCGTCGAAAAGGTAAACCCTGTGCCGACCACTGAAGGTCGAGAACTGGATCTCCTCTACAATCGCCCTCATCTGCTCCTTGCCGGAGTTCGTGGCCGCATCCACCTCCACATAGCCTTCCGCCGTCCCCAACGTCAGGAGCGACTGGCAAGAAAGGCATTTGTCGCAAGGATCCCCCTCGGGGGTCGGTGAGGAGCATAGGATAGCACGAGCCATGATACGACCGAGGGTGGTCTTACCCGACCCAAAAGGGCCGGAGAACACATACGACTGTTGGCGGGCCTTCCCCAGACGGACGAACTGCCGCAGGATCTTGATTGTGCCCTCTTGGCCTAGGACACCATCATAAGTCGGCGGTCTGTATTTGGTATCCCACGACACAGCAGGCACTCCTTAAGGAAATCACAAACGGGGGCCTGGCCGCCCAGACCCCCTAGCGACCGGAGCAATGAAAGTCTAGGGCTTCTTGCGGGGGCGTCCCCGTCCCCGGCGGGGTACAGGAGGAGCCGCCTGGGCCGCCGCTGCCTGGAGAGTCGCCTGGTCAGGCCCGAACAGATCCATGATGAGGTCCGCATCTGCCGTCTTGCCGGACTTCGACCGCCAGAACCCGTGCCGTTCCACCTCTTCGCGATAGAAGGCCACGTCGGCAGGCTGGAGGAAAAACCTCATGTCCCCAGTCTGTTCGTCCTCGGTGCCCCTGCAAGCGCAGAGGTGGTGGTCGAGCAAGGCAACCTTCTCCCCGTCTGCGAGCCCCTGCCACTCGTCGGCGGCGATCTCGATGATGAACTTGTAGTCCACGTCCCCCAGGACCCCGAGCAGGGAGGGGGCCTTCTTCGATTTCCCGAAGACGACGTGCTCCCCGGCCTTTCCGGCCTTCTCGCGGAACAGGACTGCGATCTGTCCGACGATTGTGGCGAGATGGGGGTGGTACTTGGCGATCAAATCCTCGACTGTCGCCATCACATCAGCGGGGGCCTTCCAAACATCCATGTTTCTCTCCTCAGAGGTTACGGAAGGCTCTTTTGAGTGCGGGTACCCCGCCAGCCTCCCAAATTTGACCCGGATCTTTCCCGCCGCTATACGGGAAGATGCGGTTCATTACTCCTACTCGATCTAGAGTGTTTTTCGCACCCCAATGTCGCTTCCCGGTATCCGGCTCAGTCCATCCGTGCATACCCTTCTGTCCAGTAGGGTCATTGTCATAGACGAGAGTCACCATACCCCGACAGAAACGCACCAGGAACTCAACGTGCTTGTCGGAGAGCTTCGCCCGCCCCGTCCCTAATACAACGGTCTCTGGAGGGGTAACCCACTCCATAGGAAACAGATCGAACAAACCCTCGACGATCCATACATCGCCCCCATCCCAAATTTTTCGCATTACGACGGATGTCATCCCCACCCAGATCGGGTTCCATGCCGCATCGTACAACAGGTAGCGGGATACCCTTTTCTCCGAAACCGAACGGGCCTCAAAACCTATGACCGCCCCTCGCGGTGAGCGTAGAGGGCAGACCAACATTCCTTGGAGGTACTGGCCCCTCGCCCCGTACCGCCTACAGAACTCGGGGTCCGGCGGGGACTCCGGCAAAAGATCCCATGTCCGGACCCCCATTCCGTTGAAGGACTCCTCCTTGGCCCCTCGGCGTAGAAGATACTCTTCTACTTCCGGCGTCAGGGGGAACCCTGCGATTGCATCCGAAAGCCAGGACATCAAGCCCCCCGGAGCACCCCTATGGCCCGGCTGGCGTTATGGATGACGGACACTATCCCCGCCCCCACCAAGCCGATGAAACCGACGTACTCTCGATCTTTTGGCAATACAACGGCGTTGTCGTCGGGCAACCACGAGGTAGGGCACGTTCGAAGGCTGTAGCTTTCCAGCCATGCCGGGCGCTTGTATTCCCCCAGCTTGTGCCCCGTGTCCCGCACCTTCGGCACCAGAAGCTCCAAGTCCCCCAAGTCATAGCCGCTGACGTGCTCGATTGCTGCTTGGAGCCCCGTCTCAGTGAAAGGGTGGGTATTTCCCCACTGGGCTTCGTTCCCCAAGGTCACGATCGACTCCAAGGCTTCCCGGAAAATGACATCCTTCGATGTCCCTTGACGGACAGCGGCCCGAACAATACCCCCAGGGAAAGCCTCCATAACCCATTGCAGCGCCTCAGACGACGTCACCAAAAACGGAGAGGTCTCCGGGTTAACCGGGAACTCCATGAGCAAAGGGATGGCCCCTTTACGTTGGAGGACTTTCGGGGTAAACCGGACAAGGTAGAGGAGATTACTCATGCGGACTCGACCTTGGCGGGAGGCATGATCTGCTGGGGTTCATTCGAATCCTCTTCCTCCCCCTCTTCCTCCGCGAGATCGAAATCGCCCGACGCTGCATCCTCCTCCAGAACCCAGAGCAAAGCTGCGGCATCGGGGTACCGGGCCGCAACCGCCGCACGATTCTTCGACACCAGGGTTTTGAACTCAGCTTTGATGGCTTCTTTCGTCCGAAGGGCTTTCCAGTAAGGGCAATCCCGCGCCTGCTCGACACCACCATCCACATTTTCGTCGCAGACCCTACCCTGCCACGTAGCGGGTAGGTTGGCTCCGAAGAGGCACATCCGGGGCACCCGGATAGTTTTGGGCTGCCCGTTGAACCCGCACGTTTGAGGGAGCTTCTGGAAGTTCGCCTCGATGAGCTGCTTCAGGTGCCGGAACAACACCTGTTGGAGCTTGTGACGGATGGCGGCTTCGGACTTCATGTCCCACCCTACCCTAATGGAGGCTCTCTTTCGGATCCTTAACGAGCCTCAAAGGCTCCCCTTCCGGTCCGATCAGCTCCCCGTCCTCGATTTTGTACTCGCCTCGCTTGAGCCGATCGACGAGAGCTTGGGTCCACCCCTCATCGGTGAGTTGTCCCAAGGTGATCTCGAAGACCTGCCTGAGAAACGCCCGAGCCTCCGGGGTCAGCTTGAGGGACACGTCCATGCCCCGGATCTTCACCATCCGGACCCGCTTGCCGGTCATCAAACCGTTGAGGGTCGAGGGGGAGATGTCGATCGTGTACTCCTCGTCGCTCATCGGATCTTCTCGAACCGGGCCTGCCCGTTCCGCTTCACGATCTTGTAGGCGTGATCCGCTGCATCCACGAAAGCCGAGTTGTGAGCTACCAGAAGGATGTCCAAGTTGAGCCTGGCACAAAGCCGGGAGAGGAAATGCCCCATGTTCATCACGTAGTTGGAGTCGAAGGCTGGAAGGGTCTCATCGAGGAGCAGGAGGGGCCGGAGCCCCCGGCGGAACAGAATGATGACCCGGAGCAAGATCGACTGGACGGTGGACACCGCCCCGCCGAAGGACTCGACACTTTCCCCTTCGATCTCCATGCCACCAGGATGCACCTGAGTGGTCACGAGATCGACGGACACCTTGTTCCGCTCCTCTTTGACGACCGCCGTGACCTTGAGCTTCTGGTCGTCGAATACGGCTTGGAGCCCCTCTGTCTGGAGCTTCTCGACCGCCTGGACACTGGCAGTGACTTCCTGATCGATCAGGGTTCGAAACAGCCCACACACCATTTCGAGGAGGGCTGTCTCATTCTCCCACTTTTTCACCTCGCCCATGGCCTCGTCGAGCTTATCAGCCACCGCATCCCGGCGTCCGCAGGCCCGGTCTACCTTGGACCGGAGGCCATCGATGGAAGGGAGAGGTTTCACCGTCATTTGACCCAGGCAACCACCGTCAGATAGATGGTGCGCTTGTCCGCCTCCACTTCTACTCCATTGAGCTTGCCGCCCAAGAGGATTTCTCCATTCGGCCCCTCTTCCCGAGTGAAGCGGAGATACCCGCCCCGGCCATGCTTGTTCACGCCGACTTGAGGTGTTTCCCCAGGCATGGACTTCAAGGCCGCTTTGAAGCTGTCCTTGTTGACCATGAAGCCATCCGACGGAAGATCGGGCGCATCCTCAACCTTTACTGGAGCAGCGGAAGGGATCTCTAGGGGAACCCAGACCCCACGGGGGGTTCTCATCGACATTTGCACGACGTCATCATGCTGTGCGAGCCGCACTTTCTTGTCTTTCTCAGCGGCTCCCGCCTCCAGGAAAGGAAGCGCCGCCAGCGCATCTTCCTTGGGGAATGACCATGAGTAGTGATCCGCAGGCCCAGGCGAGCCCAATTCAGGGAAAGGCGTCGTGAACCTGTTTTCCCCGTAAACGGACAGGTGAAGGGACCGGACGGCATCTGGGTGCGGCCGGAGAAACAGGGTCGTCGGTTCGCCTCCGTCGGCGGGCAGGTCTTCGAGGAGATCCACCATGCCATTCTTGAGCGTAGCCAAGAATGCGAGAATTCCTTTCAGATCCTTTCCGTGGATCCGCATGGTGCAGTCCTTCAGGAGAGGGCTCTTGATCTGGACGGCGTGCATCCCGTCCATCGCGTAGACGATGCCAACATCGATCTCGACGGGTTTCTCGTCCTTGTCATCAGGGTTTTTCTTTGGGAGGGTGTACTTCCCTTTCCGGCACTCGACGACAGTCTGCTCGGCGTGCTTTGTCTCGTCGTCTCCCACGAAGTCCTTGGCGTAGTCCAGGATCGAGTAGAGGAGGGATGCGGGCAGCGTCCCCGTTACGGTGGACTTGCCGACTACCTCGTCCCACGACGGGAACTTGGTCGGGTCAAGGGAATCGAATTGTTGAGCACCTTTGGTAGCCCTGGCCTCAACCGTCTTGGACTCGGACGGAGTGTAGGTGAATACGAGAGCTTGTCCATCGTCCGGGAGCGCCCCGAGCCATTTCTCCAGACGCCAGCCCTCGATTGTGAAAGCATTGGCATCATCGCCTTCAACCTTGACCCCACTGATGGGAGAGGAGGCGAACGTCTGGCCCGAGTAGGCTGCAAGCTCCACCCTGACATCCTTCACATCCCCAGCAGGCGGGAACACGTTGAACAGATAATGAGCGGAAAGATCACTGCCCGTAGTGGCTTTGCACGCCGACACCACCTTCAAGGCTTCCATGAGATCCGCTTTCGCGATGGTCAACTTCATGTCTCGTTACCCTCTCTACCCCGATCGTTCCTCGATCGACGATTCACACTTCCCCGTTGAAGGGGGCGACTTGTTGTTCTACTCGTTGGATCTTTTCTTCCAGATCAGAAACGGCTTGGTCGTATCGCACCTCAAGCTGTTGGATGGTCTTCGCGAGTTTGTCCGGCTCGACACCCTTGGAGCGGCACTCATCCTCGACCGCTTCCACGTCCGCCCGTGCGGCTTCCAACCGCCCCTGGGCACGCTGCAACGTCTCGCGGGCGGCATCCCGCCGTTTGATGAGGTCATCCAGCCGTTTCTTGCGATCGTCCATGGGCGCTGACATCTGAACCTATTACTCGGATTTCGATGCGGATGAACCTCTTAAACCGAGACGGACAAAACCCTGTGCGCCATCCAGCTCGTCGAGGGGTTTCTTCGGGGCTCTCCGGTTGGCGGCTTTCTGCTCTGTCCGCTCCGGGCAAATGGACTCGTAATCGCAGAACTTACAGCCGGTAGGAGAGGGGTTCGCCTCGAACTTCTCCCGGTCCATCTTCTTGCGGACATCCACTGCACGGGCGGCAAGCCCCTTGAGGTCGTCCTTCGTGAAGTCAACCCAATCCACGCCGGTTTCGGTCTCTCCTGTCTCCTTGCCATCCACGTCGAGGACCGGATCTCCGTGCGGATATCGGAAATAGACGAACCCGAGCCGAGCCGGAAGCTCCTGGTAGGCCAGGTAGAAACACATGGCGTACCACCGGAGCTGATCCGGGTTCGTGTACGTCATCAAAGACCCCTTCTTCTTGGGGTCTTTGTACCGACGGCTATTCTTCCCGTCAAGGATGCTGACCCCGGGAAGGACACCGTCCTCCGGACGCTTTATGATGAAGTCGGCACGCCCCCCAACCGGCGTGTACTTGTTCACATACCCGATGAGGTTAACCTCTGAGCGGGAATATGAACCGAGGAGTCGGTGGGCTTTGAGGGTCTTCCCGATGTAGTTGAACACGCCGTCGTAAATGATCTGGCGCATCTCGACTCGGGAGCCAGCCTGATTGTAGTCGATATACTTGCGAGCGAGTTCGAGCTTGAGCTGCTTGTCGAGGATGTCCTCAAGACGCTTTTGAAGGCCATCCGGGTGTTTCCACAACTCGTCGTTGTAGAAGTCTTCCAGAACCGCACTGATGACGATCCCCTGAACCGCATGATGTTCAGACCGCCGGAAAGGGACAGGCTTCTTACGGCCCGGCCCGCCGCCCACGTCAATCGCACCCCAACCCCTACTCCAGAGAAATCGCTGGGGGCAACCCTCATAGGTGTCGAAGCTGCTCCAATAGCAAGTGAAAGATCGGCCTGAACTCCATGCCACGGCTACACAATACCGAGCATCGATCGGGCTTCGTGCAGGCGACAGACGGAAAAGAGATTTTCGTTTAGGGGTGCCAGGTATCCCAGTTGTCATAGCAGGAAGCCTCGGCCGTCAGTTCCCGGCACAGGCGGTCGAGCGCCTTCCGGTCCGCTTGCTTCCGGAGCGTGGATGTCCGGGCAAGCTCGACCATCTCCCGGTTCTGGGTCTCGGCCCACTCCATCAGTTGATCGTAGCTCCACGCACCGTCCCGGATGGCGAGAAGCTCCTCCGCGTCGGGACGCTTCACCCGGACGACCCCTTCGGTCAGGATCTCACGACACATTCGCATGAGCCGGACAAGATGCATCGCATGTTTCGTGTCAAATGAGTGTTTCGCCTCAAGCTCCGCCCGAGCTGGATTCCGGCCCTTCTTCCAGTCCTGGTACGACTTCCAGTTGTCTTGGGCCTTCTTGTAGCGTTTCTCCTTATCGAGAAGCTCCAGGAAGTTCTCGGAGAAACCCACGAGCCGCCCGGCGGCCAGGAACTTCTCGTCCGACCCGATGGAGACCTCGGCCAGGTAGTTCCGGATCTGCTCGAAGATGTAGATTTTCGACGCCTCGCTGAGATCCTCGAAGTCGATGGCCCACGAATCCATTTTCTTCGTGACCATCGACATGGCGGCGAGGAGTTGCCCCTTCTCGATGTCTGTCCCGAGTGGCTTGAGTCCGAAGTCCTCACGGGTCGGAGGGGCCGTCACAGGCTCCAGAATCCATCGCCTATGGGTCTTAATGCGAGCCAGTTGGGACATAG
>Ga0307375_10000527_pt1 | contig 47574 bp, 44 predicted proteins | sample TR1MG_FD_202531 | JGI IMG/M metagenome (GOLD analysis project Ga0307375, IMG submission 202531) | Soil microbial communities from Risofladan, Vaasa, Finland - TR-1 | ecosystem: Environmental > Terrestrial > Soil > Coastal area > Acid sulfate soil | place: Finland: Risofladan, Vaasa | collected...
TGATTCGTGATCCCAAACAAATTCAATGGTTGAGCAGCTTCCTTTTACCGCACTACTAAATCGTCTGTTTGCCGGGCCGGTCACCGCCCTGCTGCACGCTCTTGGCTTCCACGTTGAGAACCCTGCCGCGCCGATGAGCAATGCGTTCGCCATGGAAGTTTTGGTGTTCCTGTTGCTCACGCTGTTTTTCGTCATTGTGCGCTCGCGCCTCTCCGTGGAAAAGCCCGGCGGTCTCCAGCACACCATGGAGCTGTTTCACGAGTTCGTCGTCGACCAGAGCCACGAAATCATCGGGCATGGCAGCGAGATCTTCACCTCGTTCCTGGTGACTCTCGGACTCTTCATCCTGGGTTGCAATCTCATCGGTCTGGTACCGGAATTTGAGTCGCCCACTGCGTCGCCGGTGGTTCCTCTCGGCTGCGCTCTCGTGGCGTTTTTCTATTATCACTACCATGGCTTCCGTCGCCAGGGAGTGGGGAAGTACCTGTTGCACTTTGCCGGCCCCATGCCGGTGCTCGCCCCGCTCATGATTCCCATCGAGATTGCCAGTCACCTGGCGCGTGTTCTGTCGCTCACCATCCGTCTCTTCGCCAATATGTTCGCCGGAGACATGGTGACCCTTGTGTTCTTCTCGCTCGTCCCCGTCGCGATCCCGGTTCTGTTCCTCGGACTGCACGTTGGCGTGTCGCTGTTGCAGGCGTACATCTTCGTCCTCCTGACGATGGTCTACCTCGCCGGCGCCGTCGCGGAAGAGCACTAATCGAGTTTGGTTGTGCTGCAAGCGTGAGGGCCCTCGCCGTTCAAGGAGAGCCAACCACCCACTGGCAGCAATTGATAGGAGAAAAATAATGCGTAAGTTCGCTTTTGTGTTCCTCTTCATGGCGCTGCTTTGCCTCGCAACGCCTGTGTTCGCCCAGACGACCGGCGGCGCCGCGGCAACTTCCAGCACCAACTGGGTTGCCATCACGGCCGGCTTCTCCATGGCGATCGCTTCCGGCCTTTGCGGCCTCGCCCAGGGACGCGCCACTGCTGGCGCCGCTGAAGCCCTGGCCCGCAACCCAGCCGCGCGCGCTGGCATCCAGCTTGCCCTCATTCTCGGCCTCGCGCTCATCGAGTCGCTGGCCCTCTACACGCTGGTGATCATCTTCGCCAAGGTGAAGTAAGCAACCATCACAAAAGTTCAAAAGCCTCCGTCCCGCGACGGAGGCTTTTCTATTGGGGGGACTTTTCGCCTGCTTATTGACAGCCGCTGAACGCGATTGTCTTCGCCGTCACCGTCGTCCCCGATGACACGCTCAGTGAGGTCGTACCATCCTGTTGCACTGCCGTTGTCAGTTCCGTGGGTGAGCACGTCGGAGTACCTCCCGAACCCGGTTGAAACGCTTGTGCGTCAACCGTGTAGTTCGTCGCGGAACCGCCAACTTGCGTATAGGTTGTTCCGCTGCTGCTGAATGCTCCGAGATATGGCAACGCTGCTGGCAGCCCCAGTGTGTAGCCCGCGCAGTCGGTATTCACCGCGCAGGAACTTCCAGCCGCTGTCGTCGTCGCCACCACCGTCGATTCCTGCTGCACCAGTGGAATCGTTACTTGGACGCTCGATCCTGCGATCGTCAACTGCTGTTCCGCTGACAGCGAGAGATCTTCGGCAATCCCGCCCGTGCCTCCCGCCGTCGACACCGTGCCTGCGATCATGCCTTGCTGATTTCCCAGGACCGCCTGTGCATACATCGGAATCTTCCCCAGCGCATTACCCGGTTGTACGCCGCTGGTGATCGTCGCTGAGTATGCGGTGGGCGTGAGACCGGAAGTTGTGAGCGCCACTGCCACCACGTCATACGTGCCGCTCGGCACCGGACAGAAGATAAAGTTGCCGCTCGAATCCGGAGTTGTCTGCATCACCATCCTGTCGACGCCGTTCGAATCTTTTGTCTCCAGTGCGACGATTTCTTTTGCTCCAGAGATCGCCGACATCGAACCGGAATCCACGAGCTGTCCAGTAATTGAATTGGAACTTAATGCGACTTCACCTGCGTGTAGAACCGGTTTTAATCGAAAGGCCCCACTTCCTTGCAGGATGATCGAAGCGCAGGCATCAAAGTTGATGTCCAGCCCCTTGACCTGTCCGGCGGCCACCGTAAAGTTGCCACCCGCTATCTGTCCGGAAGGAATCTTGATGCCCGTCTGTGTTTCGCTCGACAGATTCAGCGGATAGGTCTTGCCGTTGTAGACCACGCAGTTATTGGTGCTTCCGCACTGGTTGCTCGCCACCGACGCCGTATCCGGCGCCAGCAGCAGCCGTATCTGCTGATACGTGCCCGGCTGTATCTGTGTATTGGAGCCAAGTTGCGCGAGCACGCAGCCATTCCCGCCAAGTGCGAGCAGATCAACCTGCTTCGGTGCCGACTTCAGGCTTGGTGTCAGGTCCACCCAGCCGCTGTCGGACGCCTGCGCCGTGGCACTCTGGTGTATCTCTACATCCGCGACGGACACATACACGTGACTGTAAGGACCGCCGGGTGACGCGCATGTCGGCGGATCGGTCATCGTTGTGTTCACCGCCGCCATGGACGATGGATTGCTGGAACTGCCTGAACCTCCTCCGCAGCCTACCAGCCAGATCGCCGATGAAACCGCTACGACTACAACAGCAACTAGCGAGTATTTCGTTTTCATATGTCGCTCCTCAGCCCACCACCCCTGTGAACTTGCACACTTCGGGCCATACTCATTCAGCCGCCACGTTTGTATTGCTTGGAGAGACGGGAAGAGAGCAAGTCCACGCATTACGAAGAACTTACACTGTAGAATCCGCGTCGTTAGCGAAGAACCGCAGGTTCGTACGACCAGCGAAGATGGTGAAAATATGCTATACCGCGTAATTTCTGTCCAATTACCAAAGAATATGGCGTCGTGTCCAACTGGCCGATCCCATCATCCGCGGTACGTTCATATAGCAATGCTTGCCCAATGGAGTTCGATTCCGTTGGAGGTACGCTTGCCATCGCCCGCTAGATTTGACCTTTGCGCCCGGTGCTATGTCCGGCGAGGCATAGCTTCTAGCATTCCAGTTTGAGAGCATCTTGGAAATCTATTTGTTCTGAGTTCGTAACAGATATTGTTTTTCTCCGGCCGTTGGTCCTTGGAGGTGATATCTTCACGCCGTTTCTCAGGTAAAAGAGGAACTATGAAGCCAAAACTATTGCTGATGACCATAGTGTTGATAATCTCCATTTCCATAATTACGCCAGCTGCCGCGCAGTGTTCATATGGGCAGGCTGTTTATGGAACATGGAACTGCCTCAATACGGGCTGTACAATCAATGCGACTGAATGCCAGACCGGCACCGGTGGGAACAACTGCGAACTTCTGTCGTCAGATCTTCGCTGTTGTGGCGTGTACATTTGGCAATACGGTTCCTGCAATAGTGCTCCCGTGAAACAATCCAAGACACAGCTGCTTTCGTTGCCAAAACAACAAGAGGTTGATACCACCTTTGAACTGAAGACTCGCGCCGAGAGTTGTTCCTCGCCAGAATTCGAAGTGTGGCTAGACAACAAAGTGCAAAACGCGATGGCACGACAAGGAAATTGAGGCAAATCTATGATTAAGCCAGTTGTCGCATTCCTTTTAGTCCTTGGGACCTCCTTCCACATCGGGGGAGGTCTTTCTCCATGTTTTATCCAACATGCATCGGCGCCTACGCTTGCGGACACAAAAGTCCACGGAACGAACATTCCAGAAATTGAATTACATGCCGGAACAATTCAGCCTTTGAAAGTCCCGCCGTTTGGATTTAGTGGATTTGCAATGAGTGATTCGCGCGGGAATTTCTTCTTCTTGGTCGGACATGGCATGGACCTAACTCACGCGTCGGTGATGCGCGTATCCGCACATACCGGAGAAGCCCAAGTATATGTATTGCCAGAAGAAGCTGGTGCTACCGTGACCTACGGTGTATCTCCTGCCGGGCGAGTCTATATGATTGGTCTCGATAAGGACTCGCATTATACGCGGGTGGAGTTTGGTCTCGACGGGACGACGCTGACGACAACACGATTGAATCTCCCTGCGTCCCTCGTACTCACGGACTTTTTGATTTCCAATAGTGGGGCTATGGTAATTGGAGGATACTTCAACAGCTCTGCTCCAGAAAAAATGCGGGGAAAGCAGCATGTGGCGTTGTACGACAACTCAGGTAATGAGACGCGAGTACTATCAAATGTCGGAGCAAACTTGGATCTAGCTTACCTTCGCAATCATCTGTTTGACGGTGCCACCTGCATTGGTTCAGATAATGAGATCTACATTGCTCGGGCAGAAAGTCTTCGAGTCTATGACATGCAGGGAAGATTGATCCAACGCGGAACGGTACCGAAACCTGACGCAAGCTACTCGATCGGGAAGATACAACAGTCCGGACACTTCATAGTCGTTTGGCTGCGTCGTCCCCGGCAAGATGCCCCTGCAGAGCTTAAGCTGCTGTTGCTCACAAGTTCGACCTTGCAACCATTTCGCATATACTACCCAGACGCTGCACTCGGAACAATTGCCGTGGGGTTTGATGAGACAAATGGCTTTACATTTCTCAAACGTACAGAAAAGTGCGATGCCTGCTTCATTTCGGCACCAATCAACTGATGTGACCCCGTTATGTGAATGGCACTTTGCCTTTGCTTCCGGCACTGATTGCGAACGTGGGAGATCGCTATGGCTCACGGGTGGTCGACAACCAACGGCCACCTGTCGAGAACCTGCTTCGTCACATGTCAAGATGTTCCTGGTCACACATTTCCTCTAGCTATCTGATTCCATGGTGAATAGAGTTTCAAATTCGATGTCACCTTTTGCCCCTCCGATATGCCAGACTAGATATAGAGACAAAACAGACAAGCCCGCCCCTCGCGGGTTTTTGCCTTGCTGGTTAAAAGCCAATAGCTCATAGCTACAAGCTCTAAGCTAAGTCTTTTGTTTTGTCATATTTGATATCTAACCCCTTTGTTTTGTCATTTTTACGAGGAAACTTCCCCAACCCAGTGAAAACAAAGGGACGAGAAAAGGGGGGAGGGTACCTCCATTCTCCTCTAAAACCAAAAGCCCAGCTTCGCGCTGGGCTTCGGCGTGTGATCTGTTGTTGCTTTAGTGCACCAGCGTCCGAGCCGACTCGATCGCAAATTGCAGGACACGGTTCGGGAAGACGCCGAGGTAGAGCGTCGCAACCACGCAACCTGCCATGGCGAATCCCGCTGCGAAGGGAACCGACGGAACCGATTCATCCGACTGCGGTTCTTTCATGTACATCATGACGAGCAGCCGCAGGTAGTAATAGGAACCGATGGCTGAGTTCACCAGTCCGATCACTGTCAGCCAGACGAGGCTCGAACTGATGGCCGCCCGGAAGACGTAGAACTTGGCGAAGAATCCGCCAGTAATCGGGATGCCAATCAGCGACAGCAGGAAGACCGTGAACACCGCGGCCAGCACGGGCGAACGGCGTCCGAGTCCCGCGTAGTCCTCAATGGATACGTACTTCTCCCCGGCGCTGGCGAAGTGGCTGACTACCGCGAACGCTCCGACGTTCATTGCCGCGTAGGCCGCCGTGTAGAACATTGCCGCCGAGACGCCCTGTTCCATGCTGCGGATGGCGATGAAGGCCACCAGCAGGTATCCGGCGTGGGCAATGGACGAGTAGGCCAGCATGCGCTTTACATTCGTCTGCACCAGCGCGCCGAAGTTGCCGATGGTCATGGAGAGCGCGGCGGCAATCCAGATTGCCCAGAACCATCCCGGAGCGGCCGTGCCGAACAGGACGCGCAGCAGTACGGCGAAGGCCGCGGCCTTGGGGCCTGTGGACATAAGGGCCACGACCGGAGCGGGCGCCCCCTCGTAGACATCCGGGGTCCACACCTGGAAGGGTGCGGCCGCCACCTTGAATCCCAATCCCACCAGCATCAACGCAATCGCGAGATATGCCATCACCGGCGTTCCTTGGCGGAGCGATGCGCCAATCACATCGACATTCGTCGATCCAGTGGCGCCGTACATCAAGGCGATTCCATACAGGAAGAACGCGGTGGCAAACGATCCGAGCAGGAAGTACTTCAGGGAAGACTCGGCGCTCTCGGCGGCGCGGCGACGGAAACCGGCAAGAATGTAAGTGGAGATCGACGATATCTCAATGGCGACGAAGAGCATCACCAGTTCGATGGCCGATGACATCAGGCACATGCCCACCGTGCCGAAGAGAATGAGTCCGTAATATTCGCCCTGGCGGATCTCCTGCACCTTGAGGTACTCGAACGACATAAGGATGCAGGCGAGCGCGATGAGGATGACGACCACGTGGAAGAAGACGGCAAAATCGTCGACCCGAAGAATGTTATAAAAGGCTTCTCCGGGATGGCCGGCCATGATAAACGTGGCGCCGAGCGCCAGCAGCGCCCCAATCGCCGAGACGACGCCGATCGACTTGCGATCGTCGTTCTCGCCGAGCAGCGGATCAATGACCATGACGAGCATGCCGAAGATGCTCAGCACGATCTCGGGCAGAATGCGAATGTAATCACCGGACGGAATCATCGGCCGTTTTCCTGTTCAGTATGCGTTGGAACGGCCGCGGCGACAGGGGCAGCGACCGGAGCGGCAGCATTCACGTTAGACATCGTTGACGGCGCGGCGGATTGCGCCTGCGCGGTACTGAAGGCAAGGACGCGCGAGATCGCAGGCTCCACTGGCCGCAACCACACCATGGGAAGCACGCCCATGATCAGCGCCATCGCGGCGAGCGGCCACAGGCACGTGCGCTCGCGGACGTTGACATCAGCCAGCGTGTTGTTGATCTCGTGCTTGACCTCGCCATAGAAGACTCGCTGGTAGAACCAGAGCATGTAACACGCGCTCCAAATGACGCCGGAGGCCGCGAGGATTCCCCAGAGCGCCTTGGCCTGGAACGATCCGGTCAGTACGAGGTATTCACCGATGAAACCGTTCAGCAGCGGCAGGCCAATGGAGGCGAGAGTGATGAGTAGGAAGAAGCTGGCGTAAATCGGCATCGGCGTGGCGATCCCGCCATACTCCTTGATGTCGTACGTGTGGCGGCGCTCGTAGAGCATTCCGGCGAGAAGGAAGAGCGCGCCAGTGGTGACGCCGTGGCTGAGCATGATGAACATGGCGCCGTTGAGTCCCGCCTGCGTAAAGCTGAAGATGCCGAGGACGACGAAGCCAAGGTGGCTCACGGACGAGTACGCGATCAACTTCTTGAAGTTCGGCTGGACCATGGCAACCAGCGCGCCGTAGATGATGCCGATGATGGCGAGCACGATGATCCACGGAGCGTTGCGCCGCGCGAGTTCGGGGAAGAGTCCGAGGTTGAAGCGCAGCAGACCGTAGGTGCCCATCTTGAGGAGCACGCCCGCGAGCAGCACGGAACCGGCGGCAGGGGCCTCGACGTGGGCGTCAGGTAGCCAGGTGTGCAACGGGAAGAGCGGCACCTTGACGGCGAACGCGATGAAGAATCCGAGGAATAGCCACTGGGCGACATGCGCCGGAATCACGAGCTTGCCGCTGGCGAGCATTCCCTGGATGACGACGAAGTCGAAGCTGCCGGTGTGGGCGTAGAGCCAGATGATGGCGATGAGCATGAACACCGACGCAATCATCGTGTAGAGGAAGAACTTGACGGCGGCGTAGATGCGGCGCTCGTGGCCAAACATGCCGATGATCAATGCCATCGGGATGAGGGTGGCTTCCCAGAAGAAGTAGAAGAGGAAAAGATCGAGCGCGATGAAGACGCCGATCATGGCCGTCTCCAGCAGCAGCAGGAGAATGAAGAATTCCTTGACGCGGTCGTTCACCGACTTCCAGGAGATCAATACGCAGAAAGGCGTGAGGAAAGTGGTGAGTACGACGAGCCAGAGGGAGATGCCATCCACGCCGATGTGGTAGTGAATGTTCGGTGTGGTGATCCACTGGTGATCGACCTGGAACTGGAAGCCAGGATGACCATTGACGAAATGCCACGGCAGATGCAGCGACAGGACGAACGTCGCGATCGAGATGCCAAGCGCGAACCAGCGGATGTCGCGTGCGCGGCGCGGGAAGAGCATCAGGAGCACGGCGCCGAGTGCCGGCAGGAACGTGACCAGGGTGAGAATCATCGGGTTAAGACTGGCTGCGTTCATCGCGTCCCCATCCAGACCATGTAGATGACCACGACAGCCGCGCCGGCGGCGACCCATCCGGCATAAGAGCGGATGTTGCCGGACTGCAGGCGGCGGAATACTCCACCGGTCTCCTGCGCGCCCTTGGCGCTGGCGTTGAGGGTGCCGTCAATGGCGCCCGCATCGATTCCTCGCCAGAGGATCGCGCGCGACCCGTTGATGAGCGGGCGAATGATGGCGGCACCATAAATTTGATCTACGTAGTACTTGTTCAAAACCGTTGTGTAGAGACCGCCAAGCGAATCGGCAATCTTGTCCGGCAGGTCGCGGCGCTTGACGTAAAGGAACCACGCCAGGCCGAGGCCGCTGAACGCGCAGAGAATCGAGATGGCCATGAGTTCGTCTTCAAGGCCCGAGTTCTCGGAAGCGGGTTCAGGCTGCTGCGCAGGAAGAGCCGCGGCTTCCGAGGCGGCCAAGCCCGCAGTTTGCGGCTCAGTCAGTACCGACGGCGTCACCGGAGCGAGGAAGTTTTCGAAGCGATGTCCAACTCCGACGTATCCGCCGACAACCGAGAGAATGCCGAGAATGACCAGAGGGCCGAGCATCATCCAGGGACTCTCGTGCGGAGTGCCGTGGTGGCCGTGATCGTCATGCGAGCCGTGGCCGGCGTGGGCGGGTTCTATCGTGCCACGATATTCGCCGGTGAAGGTCATGAAGAGCAGGCGGAACATGTAGAAGCTAGTCATGAAGGCGGTGATGACGCCGACGAGCCAGTAGATCCAACTGCCGTGCGGGCTGGAGAAGGCCTGCCAGAGAATCTCATCCTTCGAGTAGAAGCCCGCGAAGAACGGAATGCCAGAGATGGCGCAAGTGGCGGCGAACATCGTCCAGAAGGTCCACGGCATGTATTTCTTGAGGCCACCCATCTTGCGCATGTCCTGTTCGCCGCCGACGCCGTGAATCACCGATCCGGCGCCGAGGAAGAGCAGGCCCTTGAAGAAGGCGTGCGTCATGAGATGGAAGATGGCGGCGGAGTATGCGGCTACTCCGGCGGCCATGAACATGTAGCCGAGCTGCGAAACCGTGGAGTAAGCGAGGACACGCTTGATGTCGGTCTGCGTGATGCCGATGGTGGCGGCGAAAAACGCGGTCAGCGTGCCGATGATGGCGACGACCGTCAATGCGATTGGGGCGCGGCTGAAGATCGCATTGGAGCGGCAGATCATGTAAACGCCGGCGGTGACCATGGTGGCGGCGTGGATGAGTGCCGACACAGGCGTCGGGCCTTCCATCGCGTCCGGCAGCCAGACATAAAGCGGTATCTGCGCGGATTTTCCAGTGGCGCCCATGAGCATCAGGAGGGCGATTGCGGTCAGCAGGCCAACGCCGACTTCGGCGCCGGGCGAATACTTCGCAACCTTATCGAAGAGATCGGCGAACTGGAGCGTGCCGAAATTCTTGACGAGGAGGAAGAGCGCAATGAGGAATCCGAAGTCGCCGATACGGTTGGTGATGAAGGCCTTCTTGCCGGCATTCGCGGCGGAGTCGCGGCGGAAGAAGAATCCGATCAGCAGGTACGATGCGAGGCCCACACCCTCCCATCCGACGAACATCAACAGGTAGTTGTTCGCCAGGACAAGGGTGAGCATGAAGAACATGAAGAGGTTGAGGTAGCTGAAGTAGCGATAGTAGCCGCCCTCATGCTCCATGTACGCCACCGAGTAAATGTGGATGAGGAAGCCCACGCCGGTGACGACCAACATCATGACCATCGAGAGCTGATCCACGAGGAACCCGTACTCGATGCGGAAGTCGCCAATCTGAAGCCACGTGGCGACGTGGTCGGCGATGGGGACCTGTCCACCGGAAAGGAACCGGCTGGCGATGACGAGCGCCCATAGGAACGAGGCGGCCGTGAAGGCAAGCGCGATGGTGGCGACGAGTTTGCGCGAGAAGCGCCGGCCGAAGAGGCCGTTGATGGCGGCCCCGGCGAGCGGCAACAGCGGAATGAGCCAAAGTGTCATAAGGCTATAGCTTCAACAAGTTCACGCGGTCCACGTTCAGAGTCTCGCGCGTGCGGTAGACAGCAATGATGATGGCAAGGCCAACGGCGGCTTCTGCGGCGGCCACGACCATGACGAAAAAGACGAAGACATTTCCATTCAGCGAATGGCGAACGGTGGCGAACGCGATGAACGCCAGGTTCACTCCGTTGAGCATCAATTCGATCGACATGAAGATCGTGATGATGTTGCGCCGAATGAGAAAACCGGCGACGCCGCTGGCGAACAGAAACGCGCTCAACAACAGATACCAGGACAGAGGAACCATGGTTACTCTCCCCTCCGCGCCAGTACTACCGCGCCCATGATGGCGATAAGGATGAGCACGGACGTGACTTCAAAGGGCAGCAGGAATTCGTGGAACAGCAGTCGGCCGATGGCATGTGCCGTGCCGTGGAACTCTCCAATCACCACCGGGGTGCTGGCAATGCCATGCCTGGTGAGAACCCAGCCGGTAGTTACGGCGGCGGCAAGCAGTCCGGGGACCCCAAGCACCATGGCAACACGGCTGCCGGTGGCGGAGCGCTCCTCTTCGCCAGCATTGAGCAGCATGATGACAAAGACGAAGAGCACCATGATGGCGCCGGCGTAGATGATGATCTGGACGGCCGCAACAAACTCGGCGCCGAGCAGGAGATACACCATGGCAAGCGAACCCATCACTACGATGAGCGACAGGGCGCTTGAAATCGGGTGTCTCTGCGCGACGAGGTTAATAGCTCCGCCGACGCAGATGGCCGCAAAGATTAAGAACAGGACAGTTTCCAGCATTGTTTATCATCTCCGGCGGCGCAGGCAGCCGGGTTCACAGCAACTTGTTAAGCCCGCCAGGCGACCACCAACGCAGTGATCAGGATGTTCGCCAACGCGAGCGGGAAGAGAAACTTCCAGCCGAAACCCATCAACTGGTCATAACGGAAACGCGGCAACGTTCCGCGAACCCAGATGTAGACAAACATAAAGAAGACAATGCGAAGCGCGAACCAGAACACGGGCAGCAGCGCCTGGAGAATCGCCGGACCAAAGACCGGGCCGCTCCATCCACCGAGAAAGAGTATGGAGGCGAGGCAGGCGACGGTGATCATGTTGGCGTATTCGGCCACGAAGAACATCGCGAACTTCATTGCGCTGTATTCCGTGTGGTATCCGGCAACGAGTTCGCTTTCCGCTTCCGGCAGGTCAAACGGCACGCGATTGGTTTCCGCAAACGCAGCCATCAGGTAAATGAAGAAGGCAAAAATCTGGCCGCGGAAAATATTCCACTTAGGAATGAATCCGAACCATGTGCCTTGCTGCATTTCAACGATACCGTGAAGACTGAATGTGCCGGAAAGAATCAGTACGCCGACGAGCGAGAGTCCTAATGCAATTTCGTAGCTCACCATCTGCGCCGTAGCGCGCAGCGAGCCGAGCAGGGAATACTTCGAATTGGACGACCAGCCGGCGAGCGCGATGCCGTACACCCCGAGCGACGTGATGCCGAGAATAATCAGCAGGCCGATGTTGATGTCCGCGCCATGCCCGGTCGCGGGATTGACGACCCCAGTAATCTGGATGGGGGTCGAGATCCCGAAGGCGTGAATCACCGGGCCCACCGGAATCAGCGCGATCGAGGTGAGCGCCATGGTGAGCGCCAGCATGGGAGCCAGAATGTAGAGCGTCCGATTGACGTAGGGAGGCGTCAAGTCTTCCTTGAGGATGAACTTGAGGCCGTCCGCGAGCGGTTGCAGCAGCCCGAAGGGGCCGACGCGCGTGGGGCCCCAGCGGTTCTGGATGTGGCCCACGACCTTGCGCTCGAGCCAGACGGTGTAGGCGCAAGCGGTCAGCAGGACGAACACCGCGATGACGATCTTTACGACAGCGACGAGGATGAATGTACCGGCGTTCATTGGCATCGATGATTGACGAGTGTTGAATGACGGTTACATCGTGTCACGATGTAACCACTACGTCATCGCTCACCCTGTTTCCTAAGCTTGCGTTGTAAAACCATGCGCCGCAAATCGCGGCCAAACTTTCACTGCCGCCTAGTCGGCGGCCACTTCCTTGCCTGTTGCCCGGCGCTCCATCACCGAATTCAGCACGGTGGAGTAGCGGCCAAGAGTTCCGGAGGTAAACAACGTATCGTTGGACGGAACGACCAGCTCTGGATGACTGGGGATACTGGCGTTCTGAATCTGCACGAGTTGCGTGTGTTCGTCGTTTCCGGAGACGAGATTGATCTGCGAAACGTCGTAGCCCGGAATGAGCCGCTGAATCTCATCGAGCGTTGCCAGCGGATCGAAGGGCGATACCTTGGGTTCTAGCCCACGCGCCTGGAGCCACACGGAATGACGGTCGGCCTCGCCGGACTGCGCGCCGCGACTCTGGCCCATGTCGGCGCGAAGACCCTTGCCGAACGGCACCAGTTTCCGCACGTCATAACTCATCTTCTCGGCGATGCGCACGACGATTTCGAAGTCGGACTTGACGGAGACAACGTCGCCGGCCTTGCGCAACATCTGCAAATCTCCGCAGGTGCTGGTGAAGGTGCCGGACTTCTCGTAGGTAAATGCGACGGGCAGAATCACGTCGGCCGCTATTGCCGTCTCGGTCATGAACATGTCCTGGACAACGACGAACGGCGCCTGCAGAACGAAGGGGTCAATACCGTAGCGCGATACCGGATTCGAGCCAACGATGTAGAGCGCTTTCAGCTTGCCGTCCTTGGCCGCGCCGAACATCTGCTTGAGATCCATGCCGACCAGGGCCGGAACGTCCGCACCCCACTCCTGCTGATAGCGATCCGCGCCGGCAAAGGTAGCGTAGCCGGGTAGCAGATCGGGGAAGAGTCCCATGTCGGCAGCGCCGCGCGAGTTTGCGTAGTCGCCGAGACAGATGAACTTTGCGTTCTGTGCCGCGCCAAATTTCACAAGAGCGGAAATATCCGTACCGCGAAGCTCGGAACCGAAAATGACGACGAGGTTTTGCTCGGCCTTGAGTGCGTCACGAAGCTTAGAGAGGCTTTCGTTGGACGCGCCCGACTGTGTCAGGGAACCTGCGGCGGCATCTGTCCCTGCAAGGAACGCGACGAGAGCCGCCTCCTGGCCCGCGGGTATCTGCACGAACTGCGTGGCCTGACGGCGCAACTTGATGGCCTGCGAGTTGACGACGTAGAACTTGCTGCGGTGCAGGCGAACGTTGTTGCGAATCTGCCAGGCAAGCAGCGGATGTTGCTCGGTCGGGTCGTTGCCGATGAGCAGAACGGCCGGCGCCTCGAAGACATCGCGCATGGAAGCCGTCCGCGCCTTGTTCTCCGAAATCGCTTTGGCGAAAGCAGGGAAGTCGGCCGTGCGGTGATGGTCGATGTTGTTGGTGCCGAGGACGAGGCGCGCAAATTTCTGAAGGAGGTAATTTTCCTCGTTGGTTGTGCGGTTGGAGCCGATGACGCCGATGGCCTGCGGCCCATCCTTCTGGATAACCTGCTTGAATTTATCAGCGACAAGTTCGATGGCCTGTGTCCATGTAGCCGGAACAAACTTGCCATCGCGTTTGATGAGTGGCTGTGTGATGCGCTCTTCGTTCTTTGCGAAGTCGAACGCGTAGCGGCCTTTCACGCAGAGGAAGTCGCCGTTGACGCCGCTCTTGTCGCGATTGTCACAGCGCACGATTTCCATGCCTGTATCGCTGCGGCGGACACCGACCGTAGTGAGGCAACCGTCACCGCAGTGGTTGCAGACCGTGCCGACGTGGTTCATCTCCCACGGGCGCGTCTTGTAGCGATATGCGCCGCTGGTGAGTGCGCCGACCGGGCAGATGTCGATACACATGCCGCACTCTTCGCACTCAAGGTGATCCTGCTTGTTGGGCGCGATGACCGAACCCTGTCCGCGGTTCTGCACGCCGAGCGCCCAGACATCCATGCCTTCTCCGCAGACGCGTACGCAGCGGTAGCAGAGGATGCAACGCGGGCGGTCAAAGAAAACGACCGGCGACCACTGTTGCTCGTCGCGATGGCTCTTGATGTCGATGAACTTCGATTCCGCCGCGCCGTAGGAGTACGTCATGTCCTGGAGCTCGCACTCGCCGCCGGCGTCGCAAACGGGGCAATCGAGCGGATGGTTCGCGAGGACAATCTCCAACATGGCCTTGCGCGACTGGACGACCTTTTCGCTCTCGGTGTTGACCACCATGCCTTCGGCGACCGGAGTGGTGCACGCGGTCTGGAGCTTGGGCATCTTTTCGATTTCGACCAGGCACATGCGGCAGGCACCCTGCAAAGACAGGCCGGGGTAATAACAGAAGGATGGGACTTCGATGCCGATCTGCTTGCAGGCTTCGATAAGAAGCGTGCCCGCCGGGGCCGTAGTCTTCTTGCCGTTGACGGTGATGTTTACGAGCTTTGGTGCGTCAGCCATGAATTCTTTTTCGACCTGCAAGCGGCGATTCTGATTACGCGCCGGCTGTTATGGAACTTTTTAGTAGCTGCCTCAATGGCTCATGACCGGAAGCTGCGAAATCGCACCGTGCTTTTCAAACGGACACGGTTTGCCTTCCAGGTGCGCTTCAAATTCCTCGCGGAACTTTTTCACGAATCCAATTGTTGGCATGGCCGCTGCATCGCCGAGCGGACAGAACGTCCGGCCCATCATGTTCTCGGCGAGGTAACGGATGTTGTCGATGTCCTTGGCAAGACCGCCGCCTGCGTGGAAGCGCGTGAGGGTCTTGTTGAGCCAGTCCGTACCTTCGCGGCAGGGAATGCACCAGCCGCAACTCTCATGCCGGTAAAACTGCATGGTGCGAAGCGCGAACTTGACGATGCAGGTGGCGTCATCGATCACTACCACGCCGCCCGAGCCCAGCATCGAACCGGCCTTCGCCACGGAATCGAAATCCATTGCGATGTCGATTTCATCGGCGGTAAGAACCGGCGTGGACGACCCGCCGGGAACGACTGCCTTCAACTTGCGTCCGTTCGGAATGCCGCCGCCAACCTCGTAGATCATCTTCTTGAGGTTGTAGCCCATCGGCAGTTCATAGACGCCCGGCTTTTCCAAGTGTCCGCTGAGGCAGAAGAGGCGCGTGCCGCCGTTCTTGGGGGTTCCGATGTCGGCGTATTTCTGGCCGCCCATCATGATGATGTGTGGAACGCTGGCCAGCGTCTCGGCGTTGTTGATGACCGTGGGGCCACCCCAGAGTCCGACGACGGCCGGGAAGGGTGGACGAATGCGCGGTACTCCGCGTTTGCCTTCCAGCGATTCCATCAGCGCCGACTCTTCGCCGACCTCGTACGCTCCCGCGCCGCCGTGCCAGTAGACGTCGAGGTCATACCCGCTGCCGAAAATATTTTTACCGGCGAAGCCCTTGGCGTACACGTCGGCAATCGCTTTCTGCATGATCTCCAGCAGGTAGCGATATTCGCCGCGAATATAGATGTAAACCTTGTGGGAGTTGACGGCGATGGCGGCAATCATGGCGCCTTCAATCACCGCATGCGGATCATGCTCGAAGATGAGCCGGTCCTTGCAGGTGCCCGGCTCGGATTCGTCGCCGTTGCAGAGGACGTACTTCGGCTTGGCCGATTCCTTGGGCACGAACGACCACTTCATGCCGGTTGGAAAGCCGGCACCGCCACGGCCGCGGAGGTTCGAGGCCTTGACCTCGTTGATGACCGCCTCCGAACCCATCTGCAAAGCCATCTGGACGGCCTTATATCCGTCTAGTTCAAGGTATCGGTCGATATTGGCCGCACCTTTGCCAAAGCGGCTGGTGATGACCTTTACCTCGTCGGGATGTGAAACCAAATAAGCCATTGGATTTCCGGATCTTCGATTTACTGCTGTGCCTTTTTGCGATACGACTCAAGAATCTCGTCAACCTTCGCTTCGGTGAGATTCTCATGGAAGTCGTAGTTGACCTGCATGGCTGGAGCCCAACTGCATGCGCCGATGCACTCAACCTCTTCGACAGAGAAGACGCCATCTTCCGTGACGCCTTTATTCACGGCAACACCGAGCTTCTTGCGAGCGTGTTCGAGAATTTCTTCGCCGCCGCGAAGCAGGCAACAGATATTGGTGCAAACCTGCACGTTGTACTTGCCGGAAGGCTTGGTGCGAAGCATCGAGTAGTAGCTGATGACGTTGCGCACTTCGAGCGCCGTCAAGTCGAGCCGCTGCGCAATTTCTTCGATGGCCTCGTCAGTCAAGTAACCGAGTTCGTCCTGGGTGTACAGCAGAAACGGCACCAGGACGGAGCGCTTCGTCGGGTAATGCCCGAGCATGTCGGCAAAGCGAGCTTCCAGTTGGTCAGAAAAGTTCATAATTTAAGAGCTACTGAGCTTCTAAGCTGCTGCGCTACTGAGACCGCAATTTCAATTGTGAAAGGATGCTCGGACTGCCGCTTGAGCTCAGCAGCTCAGCAGCTAAGAAGCATCCTATCTATCCACATCTCCCAACACGATATCGATACTGCCGACCGCCGCGACCACATCCGCGATCAACTGGCCGTCGCACATAGTCGGAACGGAGCTAAGGTTTGCAAACGATGCGCTGCGCATGTGGACGCGGTACGGCTTGGCCGTGCCATCGCTGTTCACGTAGTAGCCCATCTCGCCACGCGGAGACTCCACCGCGTGATAAACCTCGCCTTCCGGAACGGTGAAGCCTTCGCTCACGATCTTGAAGTGATAGATGAGCGACTCCATCTGGGTCTTCATCTTCTCGCGGTCGGGAAGCACAACCTTGGGCGCATCGGCCTTCACGGGGCCTTCCGGCATTCCAGCCAGGGCCTGCTTGACGATGCCGATTGACTCGCGCAACTCCTGCACGCGAATGCGGTACCGGGCGTAGACATCGCCTTCGGACGCCACTGGCACGCTGAACTTGAAGTTCTCATAGCCCGAGTAAGGCATGTCGCGGCGCAGATCCCAATCGACTCCGCTGCCGCGTGCCGTTGGCCCGCTGAGCATGAGCGAGATCGCATCATCGTAGGTGATCTTTGCGACGCCGATGGTGCGGTCCTTCCAGATCGGATTTGCGGTCAGCAGATTCTCGTACTCGTCGATTTTTTCTTCGAAGGTGTCCGCGAATTTACTGACGCGATCGAAGAAGCCGAGAGGAACGTCAAGCGCGAGACCGCCAATACGGAAGTAGGAGGTCATCATGCGCTGGCCGCTGACCATTTCAAACATCTTCAGCAGTTCCTCACGCTCGCGGAAGCAGTAGAGGAAGACGGTCATGGCGCCGATGTCCATGGCGTGCGTGCCAAGCCAGACCAGGTGCGAGTTGATGCGCGTCATTTCGTTGAGCATGACGCGAATCCACTGCGCGCGCTTCGGAATCTCAAGTCCCAGCAACTTCTCTACGGCCAACACGTACGCGAGATTGTTGGTCATGGGGCACAGGTAGTCGACGCGGTCGGTAAGCGGCACTACCTGTTGATAGAACTTGGCTTCGCAGGTCTTTTCGATTCCCGTGTGCAGGTAACCAATATCGGGGCGGATGCGGACGATTGTTTCGCCGTCAATCTCCAACAGGAGGCGGAGCACGCCGTGCGTCGACGGGTGCTGCGGTCCCATGTTAAGGACCATGGTCCTGTCATCGCCAAGCTGTTCGACAACCGGGTTTGCGCTGAAAGGTAACGACATTAGCGATAGCCCTCAACCGGATAATCTTTGCGCAGCGGATGACCTTCCCAGTCATCCGGCATCAGGATGCGGCGGAGATTGGGGTGTCCCTGGAAGCGGACGCCAAAAAGGTCGAATACCTCGCGCTCGAAGGGGTCTGCTCCCGGCCATTGTGCGGTCAGCGACTCCACGTACGGATCCTCGCCGGGAAGGCGAACCTTCAGGCGGATGCGCTCCTTGCGTGAGTGGGACAACAGGGAATAAACGACCTCGAAACGGGGCTCGGAGGGGAACCAGTCCACGCAGGTGATGTCAGAGAGGAAGTTGAATCGAGTGGAGGCGCCATCGCGAAGGGCGATGCAGGCTTCGCGAAGTGAGTGACGATCGACCCAGATCGTCAGCTCGTTGCGGTCCCACTTGGCACGCTCAATGGCCTCCGGACGCCACTCCAGAAGTAGCGCCAGGGCCGGTTTGTCCTTTAACTGTTCGATATCGTTGACGGCGGGTTCGAATGGCATGGGTTAGAGCACCTCGTTGCGGGTGGGCTTGTTCCAGTCGAGGACGCCCTTCTTCCAGACATAGAAGAAACCGACGAGGACGATACCGACGTATACCAGCATCTCCCAGAACCCGAACATCTTCAGTTCTTTCAGGAGGATAGCCCAGGGATACATGAACACGGCTTCCACGTCGAACAGGATGAACAGCATGGCAACGAGGTAGAACTTGACCGAGAACCGGCCCTTGATGTCTCCGATGGGCTGCATACCGCACTCATACGGCGACATCTTGACGGCGTTCTTCTTATGGTGTCCGACCAATGTCGAAAGCACCACGATAGCGGCAGCAATGCCGGCCACGACCACGAAGTGGATCAGCAGGGGCAAATAACGGGCGAAATAGTTCTCTGCCATAAAGTGCGTACCAACATGAATGCGCGGAGGTTAATGCGTGAACATTTGAGTTTAGATTTCGTGAGTGTCTGTCGTCAAGCACGCGTAACTCCCGATAGCGAAAGTTTTTGCAAGAAAACATGCCAGGCCAAGAAACTCACGGGAAGAATCCAGTTTCTGCCCCTTTCTATATAGTTGCATGAAAGCGAAAAGTAACTGAGAATGCCTCATCGCCTCTGCGCTGTCCGGCGTGCGAGTTTGGCGGCTGGCGAAAGCATGATTCCGGACACGGCGATCTGATGATCTTTGGCTATAACACGGATGTGAAGTTCGGAAATGTTGTCTACCACGTGCAGAGCGAGGCGCGTGGCGCCGAACTTGTCCTTCAGACCATGGTCTTTGTGCAGGGACGCTGCATCGGAAAGCGGGCGGTATCCTATTCCGCAAGTATGGCGCAGCCCGACTACTCCGAGCAGCACATTCAGGACCTGCTGAAGGCCCAGCATCGCTGGGTTGTGGAAGCGGCTCGCGACGGCTGCGTGGAAGACGCACTCAGCATCCAGCGCTGAGCAGCGGCTATCCCCACGCGCGCCCGTTCAAGAGTAAAATATCCCCATGAGAATCCTGTTTTCCTGCCTGCTGGCCTCGGTGTTGATGGGCAGTGCGGTGGCCCAGTCTCAGCAACCTCGTGACAATCCTCCTCCGCCGCGTTCGTCGGATGATGGCGTCAGCTCCAGTAATTCGACGAGGATCAGTCTGGCCCCGCCCAGTGGCGATGCAAAAGAGCATCCGAACAGCGGTGTCGCCGACGAAGTGCTGGAGATGTATACCTACAATCCACACCGCGCCGCGAAGGACGTGGAAGTTGGGGACTATTATTTCAACGACAAGAATTACAAGGCTGCTGTAAGCCGCTATCGCTCGGCGCTCAGATGGAAGCCGAAAGATGCTTTTGCGACTTTCAAGCTCGCGCTCGCTCTGGAAAAATACGGGGAATTCGACGACGCCCGCACAAACTACGAAGAATATTTGAAGATTCTGCCCGAGGGCGACAAGGCGAAGGATTGCAAGAAGGCGCTGGAACGGCTCCCCAAGGAACAAGCGGAGCAGGCAAAGCGAGAAGACAAGGAAGCGCAAAAGCGGAAGTAAATCCCAAACAGAAAAGCAGAGAAAAACCCGCGCTGCGAAGGCGCGGGTTTTGTCGTTTCCAGAAAATATCAGCCCTCGGCGCGAATGAATTCTCCAGTGGTAGCGTTGACGTAGACGGTCAACTTGGCGTCACTCGGCATACTGCCGTACATGACCGACCAGACAAGCTGGCTCTTGCGCGAGTTGAACGTCAACGAGAAAGTCACCGGCTGCTTGGGGTCTTTCTTCATGAGTTCCGCGCCGCCATGCTTTTCCGCCACGTCGAACGCCTGGTCCGAGTCAATCTTGAGGAACGGAAGCTCGAAGACCTGGGTCGACGTGTTGGATGGGTTGTACGTGTCTTCCGTGCCGTGCGTGATGCCGCGGTCCGATGAGCCTGCGATTCCCGACCACGAGAAGGCCTTGACCGCGCGCCGCGCGGAGGACGCTACTTCCAGCCGCCACAGGGCAGCTTTTCCCTCGTTTACCGGTGCGTCCTTGGTGTAGTTCGAAACCAGTCGATAGGGTTTGACGTCCGGCGAGAAGGCCCGTGCGGCGACAAAGAGCTGCTGAAAGGCGCCTCGGCCGGTCAGGTATTCGGTTTTCTGCACGGTAGCAGCGGACTTTGCTCCCTGCTGCGAATTCGGGGTAGAGTTGCACGACGCAACAAATAGCAGCGCCACTATGGCTAGAAGTACAGTCGTTAGTCTCTTCATCTTTATCGTTTTACACCGTCGGAAGATTTTGAGTCATCCAATCTTGCGGATACTACCATCCACAACGGAGGATATACGAATGGAGCCGTGGATTGCCAATGCAAGACAGGAAATAGACATGGCGGTGGAAGGCATGCGTCCGGAAGATTTTCTCCGCTCCCCGGAAGGGAAATGGAACACGGCGCAAATCCTGGAGCATCTCGGTCGCACATTTGGCTCAACCGCGAAAATGCTGGAGCTTCAGTTGGCGAGCGGCGCGGCGCCTGCGCTTCCTTCGCGCAGCCTCAAAGACCGGATGGCAGTGTTCGTGGTGGTGACTCTTGGGCATTTGCCCAGCGGAAATAGCGCACCTGAAGCTACACGTCCCACCGGACTCGATGGCCCAACGGCGTTGGCGAAATTGCGCGAGGCCCTTGTTCGAATGGACAAGGCTCTTTCCGATGCCGAAGCCCGCTGGGGGAGCGGGTTAATTGCGACGCATCCGATCCTCGGGCCGCTGACCGCCGCGCAGTGGAGAAAATTCCACTTCGTTCACGCGCGACATCACGTCAAGCAGATACGCGAGCGGCGAAATGTGCCCTCGGCGGCAAGTTCGCAGTGATTTACATATGTAAATGAAGTGCTTCAGTCGTAAGGGTGCGGTATCCCGGCCTTGCGAGCCTGTTCCTGCAAGTCGGAGAGTTTATTTTGGGCGTCGGCCAGCGCCTGTTTCTTGTCCGCCAATTCCTTGTCGTTCTTCTGCTGGGCTTCCATCCACTTCGTGTTGTCTCTCAGGCGAGTTCCCACGTCGGCGTAGTAGGCGGTAGCGCGATTCTGTCGCTGCGTTTCCAGGGCGGATATCTCTTTTTCCAATTTGGCAATTTCCGCCTGCTGATCGGTGAGGTGCTTCTGCAATTCCGCGAGCGCTTTTTGCTTTTCCGCGGCGGCGTCCTTCTTCTCTTCCTGGGCTGGGGCCGCTTCTCCGGGCGGCGCGCTGCCGACTACCGGCTTTTCCGTTTCTGCTTTTGTCGCTGGGGAAGTGTCGGGGAAATCCGCGTTGGTCCACACCTTCTGGTTTTTTGGCTTGGGTTTGGCGCGCTGCTGCCGTGCGAGATCTGCAATCGACGGCGTCTGCGCACAGGCCGCCGCGGCGAGCGCCACGACGATTGCCAGGATTCGAATTCCGCTCTTCATATCCACCTCCCAAGTCCCAAGACGGTGTCTCGCGAACTTCACCTCTGCTATCGACAATTCTAGCTCCGTTTGAAGGTCTACCCCAGCGAAGAACTTGCCGGAACCTCAAACGTCAGTGGTTGGACTGTCGGGCGATGGCTAGCGGAACAACCCTAGGTACCAGTGGAGGACCGATGTACCAAAGAACATCGCGACCAGCGCCATGCCGCCAAGGAATACGCCAAAGGGAATTTCCAGGTACTGCATCGCCAACGAAGCCGATTGCCATGCACGTGCCGCCGCGTCCGGCCGTTGCACACGAGCATACCGACGCAGGCGTTTGCCACGAACCTGCATCAGGATCGCGATCCCGTAGACCGCCCCCACGACTGATGCGCCGAAGAGCACGAAGATACTCGAGCCCGCGCCAAGAAACGCTCCCACCATTGCCATCAGTTTGACGTCGCCAAACCCCATACCCTCGATCCCGCGCAGCCGGAAGTACGCCTCTCCGACTCCATAGATCATCCCTCCGCCGATCGCCGCTCCCAGCAGGGAATCCGTGAATGACAGGAACTGCCACGAGAAACCTCCCGTCAGGACGGAGCTCGACGTGAAGTGCTGCTCCAGGATGCTTCCGAGCGGGACGAACACGCTGAAGCCGAGCCCAAGCACGATTCCCGGCAGTGTGAGCGCGTCCGGAAGCAGATGCGTTTCTGCGTCGGTAAAGACCAGCCCGAGCACCAGGAACGAGAAGACGAACGCTTTGAGCGAGGCCAGCGTCGGGCCTCCGAAGGCAAGATAGCTGGCAAGAAACATTGCCCCGGTCAGCAGTTCCACCGCCGCGTAGCGAGCCGAAATGGGGGCCTTGCAGTGACGGCAGCGCCCGCGGAGCAGCACCCAACTCAATAGGGGAATGTTGTCGTAGGCGGCGATCAGCGTGTGGCACTGCGGGCAGGCCGAGCGCGGGCTTACGATCGACAGGCCGCGTGGCAAGCGGTAGATGCACACGTTGAGGAAGCTGCCGAACAGAAGCCCGAACAGAAATGCAGCCGCCGCGAAGAAGCCGTACAGGTCCAATGGGTGTCCGCCAGGTTGAGGTAGAAGCGACGCCATTATAGCCGGTGAACGCCGCAATAGCCCCGGGTACCGGAGTGCCATGCACCTGCGGGTGTGTCGTTCCGCAAAAAGAACGGCGCGGAGCCATGGCCCCGCGCCTGCATGAGTTGCCTGCCAATTACTCCATTGGCTGGCGATGGTTCCCGTTGGACCTATGGTTCGGCTGCACAATAACCGTGAGCGGCGTCTGCATCTGGAAGTTGAGCAGAGCTTCAGAACCAAGCTTGATCTGCTCGCCGTGGGTGGCCGCTTGGACGCCGCCGCCGGCTCCTGCTCCCACCGTCGCGCCGATGGCTGCTCCCTTGCCTCCGCCGGCTATGGCGCCAATGATGCCGCCAATCACCGCTCCTGCGCCGACCTTCTTCGCCGTGCTCTTTCCGCGCGACGAAGCCTCTCTCGACCACTGATTGGTGTGGAGTGGATAGGAGCGTCCGTGCACGGTAAGTCTTGTCAATTCAATCGTCAGCAGTGACTGTCCGGCGAAACGTCCGGCACTCTTCACGTCGACCACGCGACCTTGCACGTCGGAGTTCGACGGCACAATTTCCTCGCCGTTAACAACAATGGGCGAATCCAGCGTCGCGCGGAAACTATCGCCAATGTGCGCCGAGTCGGAATCGAGGCTGTCAATCAGGCGGACCGACAGTGTCGTTCCATCCGGAATCATGACCTTTTTGGGCGCTGGCGGAGGAGGCGGCGGTGCGGGCCGCATTTCGGTAACAGGCATTTGTGCCTGCTGCGTGGCAGGCGGCGCCGTTTGCGCCGCGGCCATGTTAGCCGCCTCGCGGTTCCTCGCCGCTCTTTCGTCCCTGCGCGATTGCGCAGCGCGTCGTTCGTCGCGCCGAATCTCACGTCGAGTCTCGCGGCGCGGCTCAGGCGCTGGTGCCGGTGGAGGTGTGGCTTGGGCCTGCTCTGCGGGAGCGGGCGCAGTCTGCGCCTGCTGAATCGTCAGGTTATTGATGACCGTTTTTACGCCGTTCACTGCGCCAGCGTCGTTACTGGAGGCGTTGCGCTCCGCGTCGGAGGACACGGTGCCGGAGAGGGTGACCACCCCGTTCGCGGCGTTCACGCTGATGTCGCGGCTCTGGACCGCGGGGTCGCTCATAATCTTGCTCTGGACGTCGCTGGCGACCTGCGCATCGGTCCGGGCAGGCGTAGCCTTGTTGCAGCCAACGGACAGCCCGGCAATCAGAATCATTACCGCGGCAATAGTGAATAGTTGCAGCTTCGGCTTCATAAATCGCTCCTGTTGAAATATCCCTACTTCGATACAGAATCTCTCGCGCCCTGGCCCGCTTTTCTCGCACAGAACTCATCGCAGGGCAACGGTATATCCACACATCTCAATGCCCAGCCTGGCATCCGGTAACGGTGTGCTGCAATCCAACGGTACACCCCCGGGCCTATCCAGCGAAGTGACGGGCTGGATAACCAAGCTCCCCACCTGTGTCGCTTCGGAACTGCCTTCAGCACTTCAACCCAGGCATCATAGCCCGCAAGCCAGCGCCCTTCGGGAGTCACAACGTGCATCTCTCGTGCCAATTCCGCGACGCTGTACGGCGTCTCGGCGGCAATCGACGGATCGTTGTAATCCCGAAACTCCAGCCGATGCGCGGTGTCGTACGGCTCCACCAGGCCCCTGCTCCATAGGCAGAAGGGGCATCGACCATCCGTATAAACCCGCAACTTTATCTCTCGACTCACTGTTAAATGATTAGACGCTGCCAGAATGGGTAGGATGCAACTGATGCAACTGTGGTTGAGAACTGGCCGTCAATATGATACAAAGTCGCCGCACGCCTTTGGGGGCTGCCGTGGACATGTCAATGCGGGTGGAACGCTCGGATTATGATCCGGAAGACGGATTCCTGTACTACGTCTGTTTCAAGCCAAACCTCGAGGTTGGCAAGGAAGAGATACAGGCCCGCATGCCGATTGAAGCTGCCGTGTCGGTCTCCGAAACCGGCGAGCTCGCCGATCTCAGTTTTGTATTGCCCAAGCAGTGCCGCAACGATCAGGCACTCACGTTCATCCGCAAGGAGCCGGTCGCCGGATACATCGAGCCGCGCGTATTCATCGCCATTCCTGGATCTAACGGCGACGCCGTAATCAACGCTCCCGCAAAACTCGACGTCGATCTTGCCGGTCGCATCGTCGGGATGGAAATACAATGGCGTCCCGGAGACCCCACGGGTTCAGCTTGACGCTGCGGTATGGGGATTTTTCTCGCCCTCGGAATCCGTTCGGGCGCGGCGTACTTCGCTCACATCTCCAACCACGATCACCACTGCATTGGCTGAGACCGTCAGCGTATCCGGAGGATTGACCCAATAGCTCTGCGCGCTCGGCACGTCCGTATTCTTTACCGCCAGCGGCAGGATGTTATAGTGCCTGCGCAGATCCAGCGACTCCAGCGAGCGCCCAATCCACGGCGACCCCTCCTGGATCACGATCTCGTCCACCCGGATCGTTTTTGTCTGTTCCTTCAGCATCATGTCCAGAAAATTCGTGACGTGCGGACGCAGCACTTCGCTCGCCATGCGCAGTCCGCCAATGTGATCGGGAGAAACCGTGGAGTTGGCTCCGGCCCGCATCATGCGCTCGGTGAACTTTAAATCGTTGCATCGGGCCACAATGCGCAGGTTCGGATTCCTTTGCCGGGCCATAAACGTAATGACGAGATTGTCCTTGTCGGTGGGGACGGCGGCTATCAATCCGGCGGCACGGTCGATTCCTGCCTGGGCGAGGATATCGTCCTCCGTGGCGTCACCGATCACGTACGGCAGTTTGTCAAACAATCCGCCCTCGTGCTCCTTGGATCGCCGCAGGTTTTCCTCGCTGGACTCTATGACGACGTAGGGAGTGCCGGTTTTGTGCAGCTCCTCGATGGCATAGCGGCCGGTATCGCCCAGTCCGCAGACGACGTAATGGTTGCTGAGCATTCCGATTCTCTTCTGCATTTTCCGTCTCCAGAACAAGTGCCGGATTTCGCCGTCGACCAAGAACGCAGTAACGGCCGAAAAGACATAGACGGTGATGGCCACCCCGACAAGTACGACAAACATGTTGAAAAGACGCAGGGCGGGATGATGACTGGTGTTGACGACTTCTTCGTAGCCGACACCGCAGAGCGTGATGACCGCCATGTAGACGGCCTGTAGAAGGGTGACTCCAGAACCGCCAAGCAGCCTGTATCCTGCCACCGCAAAGGCCGCTACCACTACAAAGAGCGCGACAGCCGTCAGGAGCCTGCGTCGTAGATTCATAGCATTGCCGGAGTAGTGAGTTGGCGGATTGTAGCATGCCGATGGGGTGTAACATGGGGCCGATGCAGGAGCGCACGGGGCGGCAGGTGACGGGATTCGTTCTGATGGGCGGAAAAAGCCTGCGCATGGGGTGCGATAAGGCCCTGCTGCGACTGGCAACCGGCGAAACACTGCTCGACCGCGCCGTAGGCACCTTGCGATCGGTGGCCGATAGCGTCCTGCTGGTTGGACCCGCGAAGGAGTATTCAGGGCTTTGGCGTGGAGAAATTGTCGAAGATATTTACGCCGAACGCGGGCCGCTGGGTGGAATTCACGCCGCGTTGCGCCATAGCACGACCGAACTGAATTTTGTGCTGGCCGTCGATTCGCCTTATGTGACGCGGGCGCTGATCGAGTATCTTGTTGACCAGGCAAGGGCGTCCGATGCGCTGGTTACGGTGGCGAGGATCGACGGCAAGCTGCAACCCTTGTGTGCCGTCTATCGTCGTGCCTTCGCGGCCGTTGCCGAGGAAGTGCTGGCAAGCGGCGAAAATACCGCCCACCGGGCGATAGAACGGACGAGCGTGCGGATGCTGACGGAAGAAGAGTTGCGCGCGGCCGGCTTTGGCGCCAGTCTATTTGCAAACGTGAATACTCCCGAGGAGTTTGAGAAACTAAGACCATGGCAAACCACGGCGAGATAAGCGAAGAGCACAAGCCTTACATCGAGTTCCAAAAGGTCTGCAAGGCGTTCGGAGACAACGTCGTGCTCGAGGACGTCAGCTTCGCCGTGATGCCTGGCGAAACCGTCTGCATTCTCGGTCGCAGCGGCGTGGGGAAGTCCGTGGCGCTGCATCACATCATGGGATTTCTCAAGCCTGATTCGGGCCGCGTCTGGGTCGCCTTCGAAGACATCACCGACTACGGCGAACGCGACCTGGAGCGCATACGGAAAAAGGTCACCATGGTCTTCCAGAACGGCGCGCTGTTCGACTCGCTTTCCGTCGGAGAAAACGTGGCATTTCCACTTCGCGAGCGCGGCGACCTTACCGAGGAACAGATCTACCAAATCGTCGACGGCCTGCTGGAGATGGTCGGAGTGGGCCAATACAGGGACCAGCTTCCGTCCGATCTCTCGACAGGGATGAAGCGCTCCGTGGCCATTGCCCGCGCCCTGTCAGCCCAGCCAGAGGCCGTCATGTACGACGAACCGACCACCATGGTCGATCCTCTAATGGCCCAGCTTCTAGGTGATTTGATAAAAAAGCTAAAGTATCAGTTGAAGCTGACCAGCATCGTCGTGACCCACGACATGCGGCTGGCCAAGAAGGTTGCAGACCGTGTCGTCTTCCTCCACGAAGGCCGCGTCGCCTTCTACGGGACTCCCGCCGAGATGGAGAAGTGCGAGGAGCCAATCGTCCGGCAATTTCTGGACCTCGACGAACTCCGGCTGGACACATGGCGGACGGGCGCTGGGCAGGCGGGCGTTTCCGTTTAGACGCTCTAGAACAATGCAAAAGGCATGGCCCGCGCCATGCCTTTTCTATCTCTCCAGAAGATTACTCAGAAACCCTTCGTCACCAGCGTCTCCACGGTCAGTCCGCCGGACTTTTCTTCGCCCCGGTGGAACCACTTTTCAAGGTACTTTGCGACGATATCGGCTTCGAGGTTTACCGGATCACCCGGCTTCAGCGTTTTCAGGTTCGTCATCTCCACCGTATGCGGGATGATCGCAACCGAGCACTTCAGGCCGTCGAGCTTGGCGACCGTCAGGCTGATGCCCTCGATGGTGATGGAGCCTTTGTAGACGAGATACTTTTCCAACTCTACGGGCAGCTCAATGTGCAGCCAGTAATCGTCCGAGTTGGGGATGTGCTCGAACTCCATCAGTTTGCCAACGCCATCGACGTGTCCCTGCACGATGTGTCCGCCGAAGCGTCCGTCGGCCTTCATCGGGAGTTCCAGGTTTACCAGCGCGCCTTCCGTGATGCGCGAAAGGGAAGTGCGCACCCAGGTTTCAGGCGCAAGGTCGGCGCAGAAGGAATTTGGCTTGATGTCGAGCGCCGTCAGGCAGACGCCGCTCACCGCGCAGCTATCGCCGGTCTTCAACTGCGCGGGTGTGTTGCGAGCCTCGATCACAATGCGACGGTTTTCGCCCTTCTGCTCAATCCGGGCGATGCGGCCCACTTCTTCAACAATTCCAGTAAACATGTAATAGCTCCGTAACAGGCGCAGGCTGCGAATGATGCAAATGAAAAGATTGGCGCCACGTGGAAGGCGCGGAGCAGCCCGCTTTCTTCTCCATCATACCCTTAGCGGAAGCGCCGGCAGTGATGTCCGGCACAGTGGCGCGAGGTGGCGAGCGCTAGTTGCTGCTGACGATCTGCAGCGGATCGCCATAGGGATCGCGCAGGTAGCCCTCAACGGCAAAGTCATCGCCATAGCGATGGATTGCGAGCTTCTTGACGGAAAGTGTCTCGCTCATGCTCCGTCCGCTGGAGAGCCAGGGCACGGCGGTTTCGCCGCCAAAAATCTTTGGCGCGAAGAAGAGGAAAATCTTGTCGACGACTCCGGCCGCCAGGCAGGCCGAGTTGACCATCGCACCGCCCTCCACCAGCACGCTCGTGATGTCAAGGTTGCCGAGAAGGTCAAAGACGCTGCGCAGGTCCGGGCGTCCGTCGTGGCCCGCCGGCGCGGAAAACTCGTGGGGCAATCCCGTCAGCGGCACATGTTCCACGCGGATACCGCGCTGCTCCAGTTCCCGCAGCTTGTGTTCCTCGGCAAATGAACAGAGCACCAGCACATCGTCCTGCGCGCTGCGAACCACCCGCGACTCCAGCGGAATGCGCAGACGCGAATCAAGAATGACGCGCACCAGGGGCCTTCGCCGCGGAAGCCCCGAACGGTCCGTGAGCAGCGGGTCGTCGGCAATCACCGTTCCCACGCCGGCAAGAATTGCATCGGAGGCGTGACGCATCTCGTGAACTTTTTTCAGCGATGCTTCGCCGGTAATGTAATTGGTGGATGCTTGCCCCGATCCGAGCGCTGTAGGATTGCGCGAAATCCCCGATGCTTGCGCAATCTTTCCATCCAGCGTCATGGCCGACTTCAGCGTGACCAGCGGCAGTCGTGTGCGAATGAACCGTGCAAACGATTCGTTGAGCTTGCGGGCTTCGTCCTCCAGCAGTCCAACCTCGACTTCGATTCCGGCGGCGCGAAGCTTCTCGAAGCCTTTGCCCGCCACCATCGGATTCGGGTCGGTCATACTGCAAACCACGCGGCCAATTCCCGCAGCTACGATGGCGTCGGCGCAGGGGCCCGTGCGTCCGGTGTGCGAACAGGGCTCCAGGTTCAGATAGAGCGTGTTCCCGCGCGCTTTCTCTCCCGCCACTTCAATCGCCAGCACCTCTGCGTGTTTCACGCCCGCATAGGTGTGGAAGCCGCGCCCCACGATCCTCCCGCGTTCATCGACAATCACGGCGCCGACGTACGGGTTGGGCGATGCGAGCCCTGTGCCCTGGCGCGCCAGTTCAAGTGCTTGTGCGAGAAAAAGTTCGTCGGCCGTCTTAGCCATCGTTAGTTGTCTTCCGGTTCCTTCAGCGCCACTGTTCCCGAGCCGGCTACTGGAGGGCGCTTGTTTCGAACGCCTGCGAGCAATTCTTCCGCCGGAGGTGGAACGGCCCGGTCATGCCGCATCAGTCGCGCCGCAATCCATAGCACGATAAAAACCACCATCAGTGCGCCGAGCTTGATCAACATTCTTCACCTCACGCGAACAGCGATTCCACAAAATCGTTGGGGTTGAACGGCAACAAGTCGCCCTGTTTTTCGCCGACTCCCACGAAGCGGACGGGCAGTCCGAGCTCGCGCGAGATTGCGACCACCACGCCGCCCTTTGCCGTGCCGTCGAGTTTCGTCAGCACGATGCCCGTGACTCCAGCGGCCTCGGTAAAGACGCGTGCCTGCTGCAATCCATTCTGTCCGGTCGTCGCGTCCATCACCAGCAACGTTTCGTGCGGAGCCCCCGGGATGATCCGCTGCGCCGTGCGATACATCTTTTCCAGCTCGGCCATCAGGTTCGCCTTGTTGTGCAGACGTCCGGCGGTGTCGACGATCACGTAGTCCATCTTGCGCGCTTTCGCGGCTTGCAAAGCATCGAAGAGTACCGCCGAAGGATCGCCACCGGCCTTTGTCTTGATGACCTCCGTGCCGGTCCGGCTTCCCCAAATTTCCAGTTGCTCAATGGCCGCCGCGCGGAACGTATCGGCCGCCGCCAGCAGAACCGTCTTCCCCTGCGCGCGGAAGTGGTTCGCCAGCTTGCCGATGGTCGTCGTTTTTCCCGTGCCGTTGACGCCCACCACCAGGATCACTTCCGGCTCGCCGTCCACGCTCTTCACAGGCTTTTCCGCCGCCGTGGTAAGAATCGCGAGCAGTTCATCCTTAAGGACGCGCTTCAATTCGCCGACGTCGCCAATCTGTTTCCGGTCCACCTTCTCGCGCATCTTTTGCAGCACTTCGCGGGTGGTGGTCGTGCCGAGGTCGGCGGCGATCAGTGTCGCCTCCAGGTCGTCCAGTGTGTCCCGGTCAATTTCCTTGTGAAAACTGACCACTTCGTCGATGCGCTCGGCCAGGTTCTCGCGCGTGCGCGTCACGGCCTGCTTCATCCGGTCAAAGAAGGATCGTTTTTCCTTCTCCGGCTTCTCGTCAGAGCTTCCGAACAGGGTCTGAATCATTGCATGTCAATTATATCGATGATGGCGGGAAGGGTGGCTTACATGCGCTCGGTGAGTTTTGCCGTATCGTCGCCGGATGCGGGCACCATGATCGGCGCCTCTTCCACGGGTTCCACCACGGCCGCGCGACGAATATTGAGTTTGCCCTTTTCGAATGCCGAGGTCAGGGCGGCAACCACCGTGGGATCGAACTTGCGGCCGGCCATGGAATTGATGATATTGACCACGTATCCGGTGTCCATCGCGGCCTGGTACGGACGGTTCGTCGTCATCGCATCGAACGTATCGGCCACTGCGATCAGCCGCGGCATGAACGGAAGATCCTCTCCCTTCAACCCATACGGGTAGCCACGTCCATCCAGCGATTCGTGGTGCAACTCGATTCCCGGCAGCATGTCCTTGAGCTGTTCAATCGGACGCAGGATGTTGGCGCCTTTGATCGTGTGCGTCTTCATGATTTCGAACTCTTCCGGCGTGAGCGCTCCTGGCTTCTTCAGGATGGCGTCTTCAATGCCGATCTTGCCAACGTCGTGCAACTGCGCCGCGATACGGATCTTGTCGATATCGCTCTCCGGCAGGCCCATCTCCGTCGCCAGCAGAACCGAGTACCGCGTGACGCGGTCAGAGTGGCCTCGCGTATACGGATCTTTTTCGTCGACTGCGCCGGCCAGCATCTGTATCGAGTTCAAGAACAGCTGGCGATTTTCCTCCGCCGCGCGCTTCAAGTCTTCGACGAAGCGTTCCAGGTCCTCGGACATCAGGTTGAACGTGGTCGCCAGCTCTCCAATTTCCGTTCGCGACTTGAGATGGACGCGCTGCGTGAAGTCGCCGCGTGCAATCGCTCGGCTGGATTCAGTCAGCACCTGTAGCGGAGTCGTAATGCGCCGCGCAGCCAGCACGCTCAATCCCACGCTCAGCAGGATGGTAAGTAGGGCGAGCACGCGCGAATACGTCTGCATCTCGTAGACGCTGGCATACGCCTGGCGCTGGTCCTTCTGCGCCACCACGGCCCATCCGAACAGTGGTACCGGACTGAACGTCCCCAGCATTCCCATCTGTCCGCGTGAATCGTCATATGTAAATTCAGTTGTTTCGGTAAACGGCGCGTTTCCGCTCTCTTCCACGAACTTGCGCACGATCTCGAAACGCTTCATGTCCTGCCCGGTCGCGTACGACGGCACGGTTCCTGCAACAAGCCGGCCCTCGTGATCCACCACGTAAATACTCAGGCCACCCTTGCTGACCTGGTCAAGCCGCTCGATCAGGAACTGGAGGTCGAGCACCGCGCCGATCATTCCCAGGAAACGTCCACCGGCCGACAGCGGCTGGCAGACCAGCACGACCGTGTGTGCGTTTTTCCCGCTGCCGATGGATAGTGGCTGGCCGGTGTAGGCGCGGCCTTGCTGGGCAGCAGTGAAACCGCGTTCAAGTTCGCGTTGCAGGAACGGATCAGGTTGAATTTTCCCGGCGGAGATTCCCTTGGCGTCGGAGTTAAGAATGGTTGCGTAGGCCAGGTCGCCGTAGGAACTGACAAACTTCTCCAGCAGGGCCCGCAGTTCCGGAGTGCTGACATGAGCGCCCGCCAGGTTTCCGCCGCTCGAGACCTGTACTGCAGAAGCCATGTTTTCCAGCAACATCCGCAATGTCGTCTGGCGCTGTCCCAAATCGTCGGCAAGCGAGCGCGTCACCGTGTTCTGAAGGAGCATTTCGTTCACCTTCAGGCGCTCGCGATTGATGCTGACAACTCGATCCGAATAGAAATACATCGGCACGACGCTCACCAGCAGGAGAACGCCGAGCAGTATGTAAAGAATCGGAACGCGAGATGGGAGGATCGACATAGGTTGTTTTTTACTGGCCGATATTCTAGCCCAAAACAACGCCGGTCCGTGCCTCAAAGGTGCCGAGACGGTTAGGGGGCGTCTGCACGAAAGGCCAAGACCGGCGTCGCCGCTCAGTTAGGGGAGGGCGATATGGAGGGAAGCTTAGCGCTACTTCTCCCATCGCGCACGTAACGTCAGTAACTATACAAACCGGCCTTCGCGGCACTTAGCTCAACGCAATTTCCGACGACATCGGCCGTGTCATCAGAGCGCGGATAGCGTCTTTCGGCAATTTGCCCTGGTTGAGAATGGCATGCATCTGTTCGGTGATTGGCATCTCGACGCCCATCTTGCGCGCCAAACCGACTGCGGCGTTCGTTGTCAGAACGCCTTCGGCCACCATGCCGTGCATCCCGGCGATGATGTCATCGAGCCTGCGGCCCTTTCCCAATTCCACTCCCACGGTACGATTGCGCGACAGGCCTCCCGTGCAGGTGAGCACAAGGTCTCCCAGTCCAGCCAGGCCAGCCATGGTCTCCGGACGACCGCCGCAGGCGGTGACCAGGCGAGTCATTTCCGCCAGTCCTCGCGTAATCAGCGCGGCCGCTGTGTTGTGTCCAAGGCCAAGGCCATCCACAACTCCGGCTGCGATGGCGATGATGTTCTTGAGCGAGCCGCCTAGCTCCACGCCCACAATGTCGTCATTGCGATAGACGCGGAACATGGGGTCGCTGAATTCCGTCTGGATCGTCTCGGCCAGTTCGTGATCGCTTGACGCCACGGTAATGGCCGTGGGATCGCCGATGGCGACTTCTTTCGCGAATGAAGGGCCACTCAGCGCCCCAAGGCGCGGCGTAAATCTACCCTCTCCTTGCGACAGCACTTCACCGATCACCTCGCTCATGCGGAGCAGGGTATCGTTTTCGATGCCTTTCGTCGCCGAGACAAAGAGCATCTCCGGGCGGAGCTGCGGCTTCATCTGCGTATAGAGCTTGCGGGCGTGGTGCGAAGGCATCACGCTCACTACGATCCCTGCGCCGGCCAGTGCCTTGGGAAGGGAATTCGTCGTCTCTACCGCGGAAGGAATCTCCGCACCCGGCAGGAAGACGTCATTTGTGCGGCGCAATTGAATCGATTCACATACGTGTGACTCAAAGGCCCACAACTTCACTTCGTGCGTGCCTTTGCGTCCAAGTGCAATGGCAATTGCCGTGCCCCATGCTCCAGCGCCGATGACCGCGATCTTCGCCACGACATTTTCTCCTAAGTTTTCTTTGCGCCGAATTTATTTTCGTTGCCAGCAACCAGCCGGCCAATGTTCTGCCTGTGCTTCCACACAATCAGCAGCGAAACGGCGGAAATCATCATCATCACCGGTGGAGTTGCCTGTTGCCGGTCCAGGAAAAAGAAACTCACCGGAAACAGCATAGCCGCGACAATCGAGCCAAGCGATACGTATCGCGTGATGGCCACAATTACGACGAAGACCGCCAGCACCACCAGCACCGCTTTCGGCGCCAGTGCCACGAATACGCCCAGCCCCGTGGCCACGCCTTTGCCGCCCTTGAACTTCAGCCACACCGGGTACATGTGTCCGGTAATTGCGCAGAGAGCCGCCAGCGCCGCCAAAAGACGAACGTCACCGGCCGTGAGCAAATATCCGGACGGGCCACGACTGAAGATCGACGTTGCGGCCTGGTGAATCAGGTAAATCGGGATGAATCCCTTCAGCGCGTCCAGCATAAGCGTGATAATGGCCAGTCCCTTGCGCCCGGTTCGAGCGACATTGGTTGCGCCGATATTGCCGCTACCCTGGTCGCGGACATCGGACCCGGTGAACAGTCGTACAAGGATGTAGCCAAATGGGATGGAGCCGAAGAGGTAGGAGATGACGGCGACGGTGATGTAGGTGGATATACTCACGATTGTTGTGCGCGACTCCGTCGAGGGTTACGGCTCAAGCGCGTAGCGTTCGAGCTTATGGTAACTGGCGCCCTTGGGCGACAGCTTGCTTTCATAGAGGAAGAACTCGCGCGCCGTCATTGTACCGAAGTCGGGTTGCGGCATCGATGCCAATCGCTCCTGGAGCTGTTGAAACTTTGAGTTCGGCCGCTCGTGCGAGCGCATGCGCGGATTCCCCGAACCCGACCGGGCCAGCGTGAGATGCGGGTGGTACGGACCCGGTTCAGTCGGGAATCCCAACGGAGCCACTGCCCATCCGATGAGATTCGCAAGCGATTCCAACCCTGGGCCTGCGTGAATTCCAGCCCAGAAAACGCGCGGCGCCCGCTCGTTTGGAAAGAATCCGGTATCGCGAAACGATAGTTTGAATTGCGAGGCGCGCACTCCGCGCAGAGTTCTCTGAAGCGAATCAAGCTTTCCCGTCTCGCCAAGAAACTTCAGTGTGACGTGAAAGGTCTCCGTGCCGACGAAGCGGATGTCCGGTGCGAGAGGCTTGACCTCGTGCACGAACCGCTCCAGCCGTCTGCGGATCTCTTCGTCGATATCTAACGCAACAAAAAGCCGCATGATAGTTTGCCAGGAATTCTTGTGGCCTTGTCCGAGCCGTGTGGAAATGGTTCGGCTATTCGCGTGTGAAGAACAAATCGTTTCGGGGCGCGCTGGAATTATTTGGGAACCAAGACCCTACACCAGCCGGCGACGCACCATGTCGAGCGCCTGCTGACTTGCCCAGAGCCGAATCCGTTCGCGATCTCCGAGAAACTTGCGCTCGACCACTTCTGTCTTCTTTCCATCGGCCAGAGCGATATAAACCAGGCCGACCGGTTTCTCCTCGGTTCCGCCCGCAGGCCCCGCGATGCCCGTTACCCCGACACCGTAGGTTGCCCGGCACCGCTTGCGGATCCCCTCTGCCAGCGCCGTAGCTACCTGCTTGCTCACCGCTCCGTGCTCCACGATCATCAGCGGCGGTACATCGGCAAACTGTGTCTTCATGTCGTTGGAATAAACGATGGCTCCGCCAAGAAAATAACGCGAGCTTCCGCTGACGCGCGTCAGCCGTTCCGCCAGCAGTCCTCCCGTGCAGGATTCCGCCACTGCAATCGTCGCGGTGCGCATCTGGAGGTAGTAGCCCACAATCTGCTCCATCGTCTCGCCGGACGTGGCAAAGCACTCCTCCGCGAATTCCTCTTCCAGCAGGGAAGACAGTTCGTCGACGCGCTCCTCCGCGGCCTCCTGCGACTTGGCATGGGTCTTCAGGTGGAACTGCACCTCTCCCGGCCCGGCCGCGAGGATGGTCGTCTGCACATCGGAAAACTTCTTGTAAATTGCCGCCGCGCGCTGATCCGCCGTCGACTCCGGCACCATCGCAATCTTCAATTGACGTGTGGCGATGTATTCCACCGGCAGTGCCGCTTCCAGCCTTGGCAGGCACTCGTTCTCGAACATCGATTCGAGTTCACTTGGCGGGCCCGGCAGCAGGATTACGATCTTGTTGCTCCCGTCGTATTCTGCCTCCAGCCACTGTCCCGGAGCCGTGCCACGGTCATTTTTCAGAATCTCCGCCCCCGCCAGAATATCCGCCTGCCGCTCGTTGTTCGTGGGCATCTTCAACCGGCGGGAAGCAAAGCGCGTGTACAACGCGGCAATCAGTTCGGGATTGCGTTTCAACTCGATGCCGAGCGCTTCGGCAACGCAATCGCGAGTCAGGTCGTCCTCTGTCGGTCCCAGTCCGCCGGAGAAGATCACAATATCCACGCGCGAGAGCGCCTGTCGCGTTGCCTGGGTCAGGTGTTCGCGATGATCTCCAACGATGCTCTTGAAGATGACCTCGACGCCGAGCTCGTTGAGCTTCTGCGTGAGGTATAGGGAATTGGTGTCCTTGCGATAGGGCGTTAACAGCTCCGAGCCGACCGCGATAATCTCAGCATTCACAGTGACAGTGTAAATGACTTCCGCTTGTCTGGCAGTGACTTGTCGGCAAATCGCCCGCTCGGGGCGGGCGTTTCCTGCGCTGCTAATCCGCCACCAGCACGCGCCCTGCGATGCCCCATGCCAACTGGTGCACGGCGTCCGTGGTCGCCACAACCAGGGAATTGCCGGGGGCGAACGCCAGCCCCACAATGCCGTTTCCTGCGACCGCCAGCGAGACTTCGCCCGCCGGTGTCACTCGCAGAATTCCCCGCTCACCCTTGCAGGAAGCGGCCACGTAAAGGTTTCCTTCCAAGTCGAATGCCAGCCCCTGCGGGCGTCCCAGCCCCTTACAGAACACGTTCACCGTGCCGTGTGGATCGACCTCGTAAACGCACTCATTGCTGGAAGTTGTCGGCCCTGTTACGTAAAGATTTCCATTCGGTCCAAACGCCAGGTGATAGGCCGCCATGCTCGGTTCAAGCGTCGCAAATACGTAAATCTGCCGGTCGCGTCCGATCTTGAATATCGTCCCGTTGCGGTCGCCGACGTATAGATTTCGGTCGTTGTCGAACGCGATCCCGGTCGCAACACCCATGCCCTTGGCATAGGTCGACATGGTGCCACTGGCCGTCACGCGATAGACCGTCCCGTCGTAGCGCGAAGACACGTAGAGGAAGCCTTCGCTGTCCAGCGCCAGTCCGGTTGCGTTCATCAGGTCCGTCACGAACGGCTGCACGGTCTCTTCGCCGTCGATCTTATAAATCGATACCGGAACACTCTGTCCGCGCGAGCCGGAAAACGTTGCGTAGACATTTCCCGCGAGGTCCACCGCGGGGTTCGCCACCGGATGCAGTTCTTCGGCAAGCATCCGTGCCACGGTCAGTTCCACGCTGTTGCTCGGCAGCTCCGTCAGCACCGTCAGCGGCCCGGAGGTGGCGCCATCCGGAACCCTCGCCGTGATCGCCGTGTCCGTGGCAAAGCTCAGCGACGCTTCATATCCGTTGCAGTAAACGATGGGCCGCTGAAATCCCGCCGGGGTAAGGTTTTTTCCCACAATGCGAATCTCGCTGCCTGACAGGGCGAAGCGCGGCTCGATCTTTTCGATGTGTGGCGTTCGAGGAGTGCTGGATGTTGGATCAGTCATTGTGCTGTCCGAGTTCAACTACCTTATGATGCCGAAATGCAGCAGGCACTGCATCACAATCAGCCCATAAACGCCTGCGCCGAGGTCGTCCACCACGATTCCCGTTCCCTCCGGCAGCTTTTCCAACTGCCGTATCGGAGGCGGTTTGGTGATGTCGAATGCACGGAAGAGTATAAAGCCCGCCAGCAGCGCAATCCAATGCATTGGCGCGCCAATCAGCGTAATCATCTGGCCAGCCACTTCGTCGATGACCACATGCTGCGGATCTTTCCTCCCGCACGCACGTGCCACACGTGTCGCCGCCGGAATCCCAACGGCGGTGGCCAGGGCCGCGTAGAGGATCGCGCCCGGGATCAGCCATTCCTTCGGCAGAAAGTGTCCAATGGCCGCCCACGACAGCATTGCGGCCGCCGATCCCCAAGTTCCCGGACCGGGCCGCATCGTCCCTGCGCCGAAGAGTGTCGCCACCAGCCACGCCCACAGCGGTTTTGTCGGAGCCGTGGATTTACTGCGGTCTTCGGCTGCCATGGAAGCCTTCTCCGATCTCGTCCGAACCTTTTTTCTGGCTCCCTGCGTGCGTCTTGCCGTCCGTATACTCGGCCTCTCCGCCCGACTCCGGGTCGTTGATCGGCGTGGAAATCACGTATCCGCCGCTCGCCCACCTTCCCAGGTCGATCGTGCGACACCGTTCGCTACAGAAGGGGAATTCCAGATCGCTCGCCAGAACGATCTTCCTACAGGTAGGACATTGCAGGCTGCGGACTTTCTTACGCGCCATGGTACTGAACGGGACCTCTCAGGGCGAAAGCCCTCCACATCATACCGGAAGTTTCGCCGTCGCTAGAGCAGTCTCACCACAATGTCGTAGTCGTGAGCTTCCACAACTTCCGCGCGGTAGAACTCTCCCGGCTGGACGCTTTCGTATTCGCCGAAGTCGTTGACGAACACCTTGCCGTCGATCTCCGGAGCGTGCGCTGCCGTGCGAGCCTCCCACAGCAGCTCCGTCTCTTCGCTCGGCCCTTCCAGCATCACTTCGATCTCGCGTCCCACCGTCGCCTTGCGCTTGCGACGGCTGATCTGCTTTTGCAACTGCATCAGCTTTTTCCTGCGCCGCTCAATCTCGCGCTCCGGAACCTTCGCGTCGAGCTCGAATGCCGGCGAGCCTTCCTCGTCCGAGTAGCTAAAGACACCGAGCCAGTCGAACTCCGCGGCTTTCACAAATTCGCAAAGCGTCTCAAAGTCTTCCGCCGTCTCGCCCGGAAATCCGACGATGAACGATGTCCGCAGGGTCAGGTTCGGGATCGCCTTGCGCATCTTCGCAATCGACTTCAGGAAAATCTCCGCCCCGGCTCCGCGCTTCATCCGCTTCAGTACCGACGGCGACGCATGTTGCAGCGGCACGTCGATGTACGGACAGATCTTTTCGTTCGCCGCGATCGTCTCCAGCAGCTTGCCCGTGATCTTGTTGGGATACGCGTAGAGGAAACGGACCCATCGCAGGCCGTCAACCTTGGCCAGCCCTTCCAGCAGCAGCGCCAGCCCGTCTTTCAGCCCGAGGTCTTCGCCGTAGCAGGTCGTGTCCTGCCCAATCAGGACGATTTCCTTCACGCCCTGCTGTGCCAGCCGCTCGGCTTCCGTAATCACCGACTCAAATCGTCGCGAGCGGAACTTGCCGCGCAACTGTGGAATGATGCAGAACGAGCACGGATGATCGCATCCCTCTGCAATCTTGATATAGGCCGAGTGCTTCGCCGTTGCCAGAATCCGCGGCGTGTTTTCGTCGTAGAGATAGTTCGGCAAATCGGCAATCGCGCCGTCCCACTCGCTGCGTGAGAAGCGGCCCGCCTGCTCCCGCGCCTCGCCCTCCGCCCGCGCATGAGCGTGAGCGGCCTTGCCGTCTTCATACACGCCCGACTTCAGCGACTGCGATGCCGAGCCCGTATTTAGAATCTTGAATGGAGAGTTCGCGTCGCCCTGCGCGTGGGCCTGTGGAGCAATTCCGGCGGCGGCGAGAATCGCCTCCAGCTCGCCGGTGCCGACGACGGCGTCCACCTGGGGAATGTTCTTCTGAATTTCGTTGCGATAGCGCTCGACGAGGCATCCGGCGACGATGAGCTTCTTCGCACGGCCTTCGGTCTTGTAGTTGGCCATCTCCAGGATGGTGTCGACCGACTCCTGCTTGGCGCTGTTGATGAACGAGCAGGTGTTGACGACGATGATGTCCGCGTCTTCCGCGCTCGGCGTAATCGTCGCCCCGGCCGACGACAACATGCCCATCATCACCTCGCTGTCCACCAGGTTCTTCGGACACCCAAGGCTGACAAACCCAACCTTCGGATGCACGGGAAGCGGCGCTTCTGCGGGTTTCTTTGCGGCACTGCTTTCTGCCGGAGACACTACGGTGAGACTCTTCTGCATCATGCTATCCCTTGAGTTTAGCATGGGTTAGGGAACTGCCCAGTGTCCCAAGGGTATCTTCAGGTTAAAGAGAGATGTGGGCTACTGACCTGACCATCGTCATCACTTGGACTTCTTGCCTTTTGCAACCTGCGATTCTTTGTACCCTGTATTGCAGTAGGGATGGGTGAACTGTAAATTTGCCAATGTCCCTACTCCTTGATCTGCTTGGCGCTGCTTGTGGTCCTTGGAGCGGCACGACGGCGGTAACCGTGATCCGCACAATTTACACCTTTCTCGCCCGTCCAACACGGACCTTATAACTCCAGCATCCTGAACTGATTTTGAAAATTTCTTGCGCTTGGTGTCGTCCTTAGGGATATTGCTCACATCTTTCAATTCTTCTAGCCTGCTGTCTCGTTTGAGTTTCCGGATTATCTTTTTGTCGTCGCTAATACCGGATTGCAGACATTCGAGAATGATGCGATGCATCTGTAATACAGACTCCACGGGCCGCGTCCGGCTGCCCTTACTGTGTCCTATCTGATTGATAAAGAACTTGTGTCGAACGAGAAATTCCTCGAAGTCTTTTCGGACCCTCGTAAAGACCTTAAGCTTTTTCGTGGTCTTTAGCTCTTGCGCCAACCTGAGAGCCGCGAGGAATGCGCCGGGATGAAACTTGCCAGTCGCACCGTAAGAATACACAGCTTGATCTAATCCCAGAGAACCGGGATTTAGCGTTCCGTTGTCACTAACAAGTGTGCCAATGTCTTTTACTTTTTTGAGATATTCGAGGGTCGCCGATCCGTCGGCATCATCCTGCAATTGCGCGACCTGCACTTTTTTCTTGCCAGCCGTCTTCTGCCCTTGCCACATTGCAGGCGTAACGCCGTTAAACATGTTGACCATATCAAGGACCATTTTGAATGCTTCGCTGGAATACGGTTGTCCTGCACGGGGCACATCGGGACTTTGGGTGCTGAGCTCCAAAATCGGGCCAAACACTATTCCATGTACTTCCTTCGCTAAAGAATCTATCTCTTTCGCCTTTGTTAGTTTTGCATAATAATCCGTGCCAGCACGCATCAAAGCCCGTGTGCTAATAGCGTTGGGCTTACGTCTCGCACGAATCAAGTCAAGGTCGGTTGGATCAATTGTCGCTGGATTCGCATTGATTTTTAAGAATGAGTTCTCGGCTGTCCGAGCATCGCCTTCTACCTTCTGAATGGCAGGCTGCAGGGTTGCGATTGCACGTCCTCGCCGCACTTTCTCGGGGTCGTCTGTGGGCAACGTCTTCATCACCATACGATGAAGTTCTTTGTAACTTCCAACTCGTTGCGCCATTAGTTCTTGCGTTGTCTTATGAAATTTTGCTTGCGCTGGCGGTATCTCATCAAAAAAGTCGCGTGAGATAGCGCCGTTGCCGTAATCGTCATTAACCCAACCTATAAGCGCACTGAGTCTGTGAGCACCGTCGACGATAAAGACCTTTCCACTTTGCTTGGAATGCCAAAGAATTAGTGCAGGCACAAGATCGCCATCTAGCCAACTTTTTACCAAGTCGACGATCATCTCCGGCGACCAATTGTTGGTGGTCCTTTGAAAATCCGGCTTTCGTAGGACGGTGAAATACATTCGGTCGTGCGATAACTCCTCAACCTTGAAAATCGGTTCCTTTCCTCCTACGCTATCCGCGCCACCTGTCTCAAAGTCTTCACGCTTAATTAGCGCATCAAGGTTTACTCTATGCGTAGGCATCGTTTCCTCCCCGAGTAGCCCATGCGAGCTTCCTTTGCTCGCATGGGACTGGAACCGACCACTCTACGCCCCTCACGTTGAAACCTCGAATGATTTTTCCCATCCCGTATTGAACTCGTCCCGGTTTCCTGCGGCCGGGTGGCCCACTTTCCACCCGCAACTTGGAGGGGGAGACGTCGGCCACGAGTCGACCTCATCTTGGTTGACTCATAATTGATTCTTGATTAGCAGTTGACGCAGTCGTACCATCCCGTGCATGACAAAGGCGTTTGCGCTTGCAGACCAAATTGTTGACCTCTCCCGGACTGGCAAGATTCCCACGCCCTTTCGAGTTCAGCATTTTAGGGGGCATTTCCCTGAATTCAGCGAGTCTCATCTGAGGACGGTGCTGGCAAACTACGAACAAAACGGCGACAGGGTGATTCGGGCGGGACAAAACCCGCGCTTTATGCGGATCAGCAAAGGCTTGTACAAGCCGCTATAGAGGTAAAGGTGAAGCCGTGGCTGGTGCCCCACTTCTCCCCCGCGACAATCACTTGAGGGTGCTCCATTTCTACTTACTGTGGGCAGAAGAGGGTCTTTTGACCCTCTACACGGCACACCTCACGTAGTGCGCCACCGCCCGCATGTCTATTCCACCAATCGTCAATCAGCAATCGTCAATTGACAATCTCTTCACGCCGGTTGCCCCACGTTCGCGGCCGCTGTTGGGCGATAACGTGGGAGAACCGCGCCGCTCACTTTACGCCCTAGTCCCCACAACCGCGAATCAATTCTTCTCTTCCATCCGTGAGAATCCGCGCTCATCCGTGGCTGCTTGTCTTTCCTCCGTGATCCTCTGTGACCCCTGTGGTAATCCTTAAAGCCACTGGTGTTCGACCCGGCTTCGCACCCTCACTCGTCTCTAAACTACGGAGGCGTTCGCTTGCAGAGGAGGGGCAAGGGCATTCATCATTGCTTGCCGGTCGAAAGCTTCTTTGCGCACGCGCTCGTCGTAGTAAACCAGAGACATGCCGATCGTCCCCACCGGAGCAGTCAGGGCTGCGGCGACAAAACTCGCGACGGCACCGGAAATCTGGAAGGCGACTCCCTGACCGCCGAGCAACAGCGTGGGCGCCTCGAGTAAAAAGCCCATAACAAGCCCAAACATTGCGAAAATGCCGTACATCGCAACCACGCGCCCGCCGTCTCCTCCCGTGAGGAACCTGCTGCGTTCGAGAGCGAGTTTCCTGCTGATGTCTTCCACCACGCATGCTTGGACTGCCACTGCATAACGAACGTAGATCACCATCAACGCGAGGATGGCGGCCATCACGGCAATGCTTCCACAAACCATTCCAATCGCACCCGCTTCCGCCCTGGAGTTGTAACCAAGAGCCGCCGCAGAGCCGAGTGCGATCATGCCAAGGCCAATAAAAAGAGCACCTCCCAGGAATGCCCGCATAAACACCGAAAAAACTATCCCAATAATCCGCCAGTTCCGCCCTTTCAGGGCGCGATAGCTCCCGGCAATGCTAATGTTGCGGTCGAGGCAGACGGCCGCAACCGCCTTTCCCGTGGCCGCCGAAGATATCGCCAGGCCTGCCAGCAGCATGATCGTGACTCCAATTGCAATCCCAATCGCCATCGACACAGTGGAGGACCTTGAATCCGAGCGCGCTGCGGCAATCGCCCCGCCGGCATAAAGCAGCCGGTACATGAATGTGGCCACGGGGCCAATGATCGACACACCGACGAAGAGTTTGAAGTGGTGACGGTAAAGACTGAAAGTTCTGTCGAGCAGCTCGCGCGCAGATAGCGGACGCAGAGGATCGGCCATTGGCATCTCCGTCTTTCGGAAGAGGCAGCCAGAATATAGCAAGCGCGGGAACGCGAGAACGTGAAATCGTGCCCCGTACCCCACATCTCATCGACAACGGCCCCAGTCGTGCGGTTTTGTGAACGGATGAGCCATGCCAACTTTCCCAATCCTGTGATCCATATTGACCTGTAATCCTGTTGTGCTCGTGACATCGTACAAGCATGCACAAACATCAAAGTGATCCGAGGCGGGAATCCAACCAGGAGATACTCGCCCACGTCAAAAAAGAAATAGATGAACCGCGCATGTCCGAATCGGCGCGGGAGGAAGAAGAAGTGATTCAATCAGAGCGCGCGGCAGGAAGTGGAGCTGCTGTCGCATCCAACCGGAAGTCTTAGGCTGTCAATGTGCGGGTGGATGCTCCAGAGGGAGGATAATAATGGCAAAATTGACCACGGCAACTCGTGATCGAATAACCACAAACAAATTCGCTTTCCCAAAGCAACGCAAGGAGCCGCTGGAAAATGCCTCGCACGTACGCAATGCCGCTGCACGCTTCGATCAGGTGAAGGGCGTTACCGAAGCGGAGCGCCGTGCAGCTTGGAAGCGCATACAGTCCGCCGCCAAGCGATACGGAGTGGAGCTTAAGGAGTCCGCCTAGAGCGAACCCGCCGCGTGCCCACCTCTCATCGACTGCGATTGTTTAATCGTGCCGGATACCCCACATCCGCGTTCCCTGCGTTCATCCTTTGCCTTTCCTCTGTGTTTCTCTGTGACCCCTGTGATGATCCTTTTCGCTTTTACCTTCAGACCTTCCGACCTGCAGACGGGATCACATGTCAAGATGTTCTTGGTCACACATTTCCCCCAGCTATCTGATTCTCAAGGAAATAGAGTTTCTAATTCGATGTCACCTTTTACCCCTCTTATATGTCAGACTAGATATAGCGACAAAACGTCGAAGCCCGCCCGCGCGGGCTTTTGCTGTTTTGGTGAACGGTTAAGAGCCAATGACTGACAGATTCCTGCTAACCCTTTTATTTTGTAATATTTGAAATTATTCCCCTGTGTTTTCAAATACTTACATGGAAATATCGGTAAGTATTTGAAAGCAAAGTATCTAAAAACCGGGGGGGGGTCTCACAAAGCGGTTGGAATTTGCCAACGACTAACGGCCAACCACCGAACCTGGCAGCGGCTGTCGTTTAGAATCTCGGCAGCATGAAATGGCTCATTTACTTCAGCGCCGCGATTTACATTCTCTGGCCGCTTTCGGCGATGTCGAGCGTTTGGATGAGCGACTCCGCAACGAGCGGACCATTTCTCTTCACCACGCTCATCTTTGTCTGGTTCGTCGCCATCGCGCGCTGGGACGTCACGAGTCGATACTTGCCGTTTGTTTTCTCGGCCGCTTACGTCGCGCTGACGTTTTATAAATTCGGTTGGATTCCAGCGGCGATTACTCTTGTTGCCATCCTCCTCGTCTACTGGTTCCCGCGTCGCGCGCCGCGCGGTGAGCAGTTTGTCGCGCTGCGTTCGCCCTTCGAGTCCGGAAGCTTCTTCGTCGCGCAGGGCGGAAACTCCAAGCTCCTGAACCATCATCGCCGCTCGCGCTCGCAGCGCTACGCGCTCGACATCACCAAGCTGAACTTCCTCGGCGTCCGCGCTCGCGGCATCTATCCAAAAGACCATCGCTCTTACTGCATCTTCAGTTCTCCCGTGGTTGCTCCGTGCGATGGAACCATCACCGCTGTTGTCGATGGTCATCCTGATCTGCCGCTCGGCGAGATGGATCGCGCGAATCCCGCGGGGAATCACGTCGTCATCCGCTGCTCTGATTCTCCCGGCGTTTACGTTGGCCTCGCGCACTTGATGCAAGGCAGCGTCGCAGTGCAACCGGGACAGACCGTGAAGAGCGGCGAGCGGATCGCTTGCGTGGGCAACTCCGGCAACACCACGGAACCACATCTCCACATCCACGCCAAGCGCGGCGGAAACGCGGAGTCGATGTTGGATGGCGAAGGCGTTCCGATGAGGATCGCCGGCCGCTGGCTCACGCGCGGCAGCACGTTCTAGAACTACTTCCTGCCGAACGTCTCAATGGAGTGATAGATCTCCGGCAGTGACGAAGCATCGTCAGCGGAGTTGCCGAAGCGTGCGCGCTCGTAGCGGTCGGTGAACTCGCGGATGAGTTGGCGGAGTTCGTCGTCGGTGATGCTCGCGGTGAACTCCGTCGGAGTCTGCGACGGCTCGCGATGCCATCCTCGCCGCGACGCAAGCCTGATCATGCGCCGATACCACAAGGTTGCCGCAGCATGAGGAGCGCTGGCCGGGTTGCGCGCAAGCGCGTTGCGTCGCAGTGCGCGGATGATGCGCGGCAGGCTGAACAGCAGGATGATCGCTGCAACCAGCACGACCGCTCGCTCGGAGTAGAGACGCGGCTGGTTGCTGACCTCCTGGTTGGTGTGTCGCGCGAGGTTGAGCAGGTACTGATAACGCTCGCGCGCCCAGTGACGGAAGCGATCAATACTGTGACGCGAGCGAGCCACGGTTGTATTGGTCAACGTCTGCTGGTGGCCGAAGTCGTAGTTGATGATCCACTCGCGCCAGAACTCCCGCATGGCATCGGTATAGAGCTGAAGGCGCGTCCAGAAGGTAACGACAGAGGGACCGCCAGCAGGAGTGGGATCGAATGTGACCCAGCCTGCGCCGGGAATGAACGCCTCTACCCAGGAGTGCGCATCGCGAGCGCGGACAATGTAACTGCCGGTGAGGTTGTTGTACTCGCCGCCGCGGAAGCCGGTGACGATGCGGCTGGGAATGCCGATCTCGCGCAGCATGATGGCCATGGATGACGCGAAGTATTCGCAGTGTCCCTTGCGGCGCACGAAGAGGAAGTAGGCAAGCGGGTCCTTGTGGTCTTCGCTGGGGAGTTCAAGCGTATACCCGTATTGAGTGGTGAGATAGCGGTCGATGGCGGCGGCCTTCTCGTACGGCGTGTGTTCGGCGCGCGTGATCTGATGGGCGAGTTGGGCGATACGCGGATCGAGCGAAGGCACCTGGAGATAACGCTCGCGCAAGTCTTCGGGAACGGCGCCTGTAGCCGCGTTGAGTTCGGCAGGAGTGGGACGCGCGATGTCTGAGATGCCGTTGTAGGTTGACGTGGAGCGATCACGGTCGACGTTCTGGACGACATCGTCGATGTCGGCGGCGAGTTCGCGGAAGCGTCCAGAGAGAAAACGAGCGGTGGGAACGAGGAAGATGATGTTCGTCCCAATGGGCTCCATGATGACACGGTAGCGAATGATGGTGTGAATGGGGCTGCGGGCAAAGCGCACCATGTCCACGGGAAGGTCGGAGGAACGACCGGCGATGGCAAAGCGTCCACCGTAGGACGGCACGAGAGACTCAATATCGTGGGGTGGATTGGTCCAGCGATGGCCGTTGAAGTGGGTGAGCACGCCACCGCGCAGCAGGAGATCGTATCCGCCGGTTTGATCGCCCTCGACGCGGATGTGCATCATGATCTGGCTGGACTGCTGAATTCGTCCAATCTCGCCAAGATTCACATTGTCGCTGAATCCGCTGACGAGCGTGTTTTGCTGTGCAAGCTTGCTGAGGTATCCGTAGGAGAGTCGCGGGAGAGCGAAGAAGATGACGGATCCGGCGAGGAGCATGCCGGCGACGAGCACCAGTCCCGTGCGCGCGAGAGACAACGCAAGGCGCTGGAATGGAGAAACGGCGCGGGCGCGTGTGCGCAGGCCGGGAATGCGAAGGTGGCCGGCGTTGGTGGCGGAAATGGCGGAGCGGCGCATCTCCATGGAGATGAAGGTAAGCACCGCGATGAGGGCGAAGGTACAGAAGGCCGCAAGAAAGACACTGTCGACGGTGAGTATGGCGGCAGAGAGAACTTCGAGGAATGCGAGCACGGAAAGATAAATGTGATCGCGATCGCGCTGCACGGAGAAG